>ERZ778029.353-NODE-353-length-94019-cov-62.135360_pt1 | contig 94019 bp, 93 predicted proteins | sample MGYA00375759_ERZ778029 | MGnify/ENA primary metagenome ERZ778029 (study PRJEB29350, sample SAMN05389819) | bioreactor metagenome | isolation source: Ammonium sulfate bioreactor | place: South Africa: University of Cape Town | collected 2014-04-04 ...
AACGGGTGTCGGTCAACGATTTGGTACGCATCCGGCCCGGCGAGCGCATACCGGTGGACGGCAAGGTGGTGAGCGGTCATTCAGCCGTTGACCAGGCGCTCGTTACCGGCGAGCCCATTCCCGTTGAGAGATCCGAGGGCGACGCCGTGATCGGCGGGTCCATCAACGGCACCGGCACGCTTCTCATCCAGGTGACGGCCGTCGGAGAAGGCAGCTTTCTCAACAAAATCATTCGCGAGGTCGAGGATGCCCGAGCGCTCAAGCCCGGCATCCTGCATCTCGTCGACCGCATCTTGCGCGTCTATACCCCTGCCGTGCTGATCGTGGCGGTGCTTGCCGTGGCCGGCTGGCTCATCGGCACGTGGCTGATCTCCGGCCAGATGGACGTCGAGCGGGCGGTGTTTGCAGGCCTGAGCGTGCTCGTCATGGGTTACCCCTGCGCTGTCGGCATCTCCGCGCCACTATCCATCGTTCGCGGGGCCGGCGAAGCCGCCGAGCAGGGCGTCCTGATGCGCACCGGCGAGGCGTTTCAAGGCTATCGGCTGGTGAACGCCGTTGTGCTCGACAAGACCGGGACCCTCACCGAGGGGCGGCCTGCCGTGCGCGAGATCGAAGCAGTTGACGGCGCGGCCGACGATCTGCTCGCAGCCGCTGCGGCGGCAGAAGCGTCTTCCGAGCACCCGCTCGCGCAGGCGGTGATGGATGCCGCCTTCCAGCGCGGTGTCACGCCGCCGCAGGTACAGTCTTTTGAAGCCATTCCCGGCAAGGGTGTTGTCGCGCACATCGACCAGAGCGAAGTGCTGGTCGGCAGTCCGAAGTTTTTGATGGACTGCGGCATTGATTTGGCTCCGGTCGCCGAGCGCATCGCGCTTCTGGAAGAGGCCGGACGGACCGTCATCGCCGTCGGTCGCACGGGTCGTGCGCTGGGCATCATTGCGCTGGGCGATACGCTGCGCTCCGACGCAAAAGACGCGGTCGCCGCGCTGCGCCAAGCCAGGCTGCGCACCGTTCTCCTGACCGGAGACAACGAACGTGCGGCACGGCGCATCGCCCAGGAGGTCGGGATCGATGAAGTGCATGCCGGCGTGCTGCCCGACGGCAAGGCCGACATCATCCGGAGCTTGCAGCGCGACGGCAGGGTGGCGATGGTTGGCGACGGCATCAACGACGCGCCGTCGCTGATGCAGGCGGATATCGGCATCGCAATGGGCGCCGGCACCGATATCGCCATCGAGTCGGCCGACATCATCATCCTGTCGAATCGCCTGGTCGCGCTTCCCCTTGCGCGCGAGATCAGCCGCCGCAGCTACCGCAAGATGTTGCAGAACGTAACTCTGGCATTCCTGTTCAACGGCATCGGCATTCCGGCAGCCGCGACCGGGCTCGTCTACCCGGTGTGGGCTATGACCGCAATGGCGGTGAGCGTCACGGCGATTTTCTTCAACTCGCTCTGGGGACGGCCGAGATTGTTCATCGACGCCATCCTGAGTGTCGGCCGCCCGGCAGGAGGTGCAACGGCGCAGACATCATGAATGCGACCGAAAGAAGGCGATCGCCGGCTGAAGTGCTCGACGAGCATTTGCGCGCGAACCAGACGGGCCCGATCGACGATGATCTCGCACCTACGTGATACGAGACGGCCGAATCGTGGTGCACGACGATCCACTACACGGTCGAGAAACGCAATTGAATTTCTTATGGAGTGATTATATGAAGCAAACAGTCGATTTCCCCGTTGAAGGCATGCGCTGCGACGCCTGCGCCAATAAGCTGCACAAGGTGTTGGCTTCCCTGCCGGGCGTGCAAGAGCTGTCGGTCTCATTTGACGATCGGCGGGTCCGCGTCGCATTCGAGACCAGCGAAATTCATATCAATCGCCTGGACGCCGCGATTCGCGAAGCAGGATTCAAGACACCACCAGGCTGCCCTTGATGGCGATGCCTTGGGAAACCGAAAAATGACTAACTTCCACGACCTGGAGCATCGGCAATGAACTCGGCGACGATCACTGTAGAGCGGCAGCGAGAGGCGTTGCTTCGTATGCTTGCCGCCGCAACGTTCATCATTTTTTTTCAGGCATTCATGGTCGCCCCCATCATTCCGCAGCTTGCGTCGACATTTGCCGTCTCGCCGCACCAAGCCGGGTTCATCGTTCCGGCGTATCTTATTCCGTATGGTGTAGCGACGCTCGCGTACGGCCTGCTCGCCGACCGCATCGGCGTATGGCGGATCATGGCTGCATCGCTCTGCGCGTTTTCACTCCTGACGGCTCTGACCGCGACTGCCCAGTCGATCGAGCAAGTCGCGTTCTGGCGCTTGTTGACGGGCTTGGGCGCTAGCGGCGTCGTACCGCTTGCTCTCGTGCTGGTAGGCCGGTTATTCCCCTATGAGCGCCGGGGACGGCCCCTCGGCTGGCTGTTTGGCGCAATGGCTGGCGGCATGGCTTTCGGTTCCACTGTGGGCGCCGTCCTGGAACCATACCTTGGCTGGCGCGGCATCTTCATTGGCGTCGGCATTGCCGGCATCGCCACCTTGGCCGTTCTGCTTCCGTATCAGCGCCTGATTGCGGGAGCGACCCAAGCCGTTCAGGGTGGCTGGAAGGCACTGTTTCAGGCTTATCGCAGCCTGTTCGCGTCGGCCCGCGGGCGGCGGACTTACCTCTTTGTGTTCGTCAACTCGATTTTCCATTCCGGCGTCTTCACGTGGCTCGGTTTGTATTTCGAACAGCGCTACAGTTTGGGACCCGTCGGTATCGGCCTGGCATTGCTCGGGTACGGCGTTCCGGGCTTTCTATTCGGTCCCCTGATCGGCCACGCTGCCGACCGCTTCGGCCGAGGGCGGCTTTTGCCGCTCGGCCTTGGGCTCGGTGCGCTCGCGGCCGCGGCACTCATCCCAAATACGCCGCTACTGGTCGCGCCGCTTGTCGTGACGGTTTTATCACTAGGCTATGACATGACGCAGCCGTTGTTCGCCGGCATCGTGACTTCGCTCGGCGGCCAGCGCCCTGGGCAAGCAATGGGGCTGAATGTCTTTATGCTGTTCACCGGTTTTGGGCTGGGGAGCCTCTTTTTCGGGGAAGTGTTGCGTTTCTTGGACTTTGGTACGGCGTTGACGCTTTTTGGTGTCGTAGAAGCAGTGCTTTGCGTGCTTTCGTTCTGGCTTTTTCGCAGCGAATTAGCCGTCACGCGTACGCAATGAGTCTCAAAATATTGCGGGACATTGGACGTGACGCCAAGCTTGCTTTTGAAAGGGGAGTTCATTTCCACCCTCATGAAAGGAGTAAAGACATGGCAACCTCAACCCAACAGAGTCGTGACACGAGCAATGTATTGCTTGATTGCGTAAGGCTGTGCCTGCAGTGTGCTAGCGAATGCATTGACCAACAGAGCGGCATGAAAACTTGCATCAAGCTTTGTCAACTATGCGCAGACACATGTGTCCTGTGCCTGAAGTGCATGGCAAGCGGGTTGGACCAGGCCCGAGGCATTTGCAGCGCATGCGCAGAAGTTTGCGACGCCTGTGCCAGCGAATGTGAGAAAGGCCAAAGCACCACCATGCGGGAATGCGCGAATGCTTGCCGTAGATGCGCTGAAGCTTGCCGGCAGATGGTCGCCGCCTAAGGCAATGGCGTTGAAGGGATGATCGTGAAGCTCAATGAGAATAGGTGGTCGCGATGAGTGCGATCCGGCGCGGCATCACCAACCCATTTAGAAACAATGCCAGGGCAGTGGTCGTGATTGGCCTGTTATCGCTCGTCACCGGCTTTCTGGCGCTGATGGTCCAGGCAACCGTCGCCAGCCGCCAGCAAATCGCCGGGATGGAACAGCGCGTGCGCACGCTGATCGAGTTGCGCGAAGCCGGCGCATTCGGCACGGGAGGATTCGGCGGGGACCATCCCGTCGGCGAGGAAGGCTTTTCGACTGACACGCTGGCGGCGGCGTTGCGCATCCCGAGCGCCGCGCATCTCGCGCGGGTGGATGAGTACGTGTTGAAGCCGGATATCGATCCCTCGAAAAAGAATGCTTACGCGATGATCATTGGCCTGCATCCGGGCGCTGCCCTGCGCGCCATCGGCGAAGTCGATTATGAGAACGCGCGCATCGTATCGGGGCGCAACCTGAATCGGCAGGATCAAAATAACGATGTCGCGGTCGTCGGACGCCTGTATGCCTTGCAGCGACTGGGAATCGAGAATCCGTCCGATTTGGGAAAAGCCTCGAAACAGATCCGGCTTCACGGCAGGCCGTTCAATGTCGTCGGCATCTATTCGACCACCAACGACTTCGGCGACAACCACGTATTTATCCCGATCAATCGCTTTCGTGCGACATTCAATCCTGGCAAGAAGCTGTCGAAGATTTTTGTGACGGTCGACAGAGTGAAGAACGTGGAGCGCGTGGCAAGCGAGTTGAAATCGATTCCGGAAGCGGACGTCGTGACGACGCCGGAAGCCGTATCGACGGCTCGAACGACCTTGGGAACACTCGCGGTGTCGAGCGCCTATGCTGCGGTCCTGCTGTTTGCCATCGGCGCCGTTGTCACGGTGTTCGTGATGGTGCTCAGCATGCGCGAGCGTATTCGGGAAATCGGCACCTTGAAGGCGATCGGCGCATCGAACCGGGAAGTCATTCTCCAGTTTCTTGCGGAGGCATTCGGCATGAGCGCGATCGCCGCGGTCGGCGCATTGCTGCTGGTACTTCCTTTTGCGCCGCTCTTGAGCCGGATTTTCGGCGTACCCATCGCGTTTGATGCGAACACGGTACTGCTCGTCATCGCCGGCGCCATCCTTTTTGCCGCGCTCGGTAGCCTGTACCCTGTGTTCCACGGCGTGCGTCTGAGCCCTATTGAGGCCATGAGGAGAATCACATGACCATGCTGCGTCTTGGTGTACGCAATCTATGGCGCAGCAAGCTGCGGCTCGTTCTCGTCACCGCATTGATCGGCGCGCCATTCTTCCTGTTGCTCGTGATGCAATCGATCGGCGATGCGGTCGAGCGGCAGACCGAGGTTTTGAAGCAAAACGTGAACAACACGCTGCAGTTGCGGGCACGCGGTTCGATGGGCCACGTCAATATGGTCGGCAACGACGACATCTTGCCGCAGGATGCACTCGCCAAGGTGCGAGCAATCCCGCACGTGGCGAAAGCGGAGCCGTACCTGCTGGCAATGACGCCGACCGAAGGGCATAACTTCGCGATGGTCGTCGGTGTCGATCCCCAAGACACGCGACGCCTCGAATCGCACGGCGAAGCAGGCAATCCGAAGATCCTGGTTGGACGTGATCTCGGCATCGAGGATCGAGGGAAGGCGGTCGCCATCATCGGGCAGGGGATTGCCAAGTGGGCCGGCATCAAGCCCGAAGAGATCGGCCGCGCGAGGCTGACGCTCGATCTGAAACGCACGCACCCGGTCATCTTCGCACTCGACCGCCCTCCGGTGAGTGTCACAGTCGTCGGTATTTACGCCAGCGGCTATGTCTTCGGCGATATGCAGATCTTCACGCCGCTCGACACGTTCCGCAACGCTTACGGTGTGCCGGAGGGAATTTCCTGGCTCTACGTCCGCGCGGACTCGGCAGAGAACCTGCCGGCCGTGGAGCGGCAACTGCGGGCCGCGCTCGGCGATGTCGCCGACATCATTGCGCCAACCACCGTGGCCGAATTTCAAAGTACCGCCACGGCGGCAGTGCAGCGCCTGGCCAATGGCGGCATCGCGCTCTCGGCTGCATTGATGGTCGTCGTCGTCTTTTTCGTCATGCTGCTGGTCGTGCGCGAGCGCGCATGGGAAATCGGCACGCTCAAGGCGATCGGCGCGTCCGACGCCGGCATCGTCACGAGCTTTCTCACCGAGGCGGTGCTGTTATGCGCGCTTGGCGCGTTGGCCGGGGCACTGCTCTTCGCGCTGTGGGGCGGAGCGCTCGCCGGGTTGATTTTTGGTCTGGGCGTGAGCCCTTTCCTTCCGGCGCACTACAGCAGCCTGGGCAGCACGCTTGCGCTCGCGCCGCAATTCGGCACGACGACCCTTGCCATCCTTTTCGGTGCCGGCATGTTCGCCGCACTTGGCGGAAGCGCCTGGGGCATTCGGCAAATCATCAAACTGTCCCCGATGGAGGCTATCCGGCATGAATAAGAAATCCGACGCAAACGCCGTCCCCCTGATCGAGTTGAGGGCGGTGAGTAAGATCTATCAGCGCGGCGACCAGGTCGTCAAGGCGCTCGATGGCATCGACCTTTCGCTGCCCGAGCGCGGCATGGCCGCGATCGTCGGCCCGAGCGGCAGCGGCAAATCGTCCTTGCTGCACCTGATGGGAGCGATGGACCGTCCGAGCGAGGGCGACGTCCGCATAGCCGGCCAGCTGCTCAACACGCTGCCGGAATCGGGCCTGACCGCGTTTCGCCGCAATACGGTCGGATTTGTTTTCCAGAGCTTCAATCTCATTCCGAACTTGAGCGCGCTGGAAAACGTCATGCTGCCCATGGAGTTCGCTGGTGTGCCGGAAACCGAGCGCCAGCGCCGCGCGAGCGCGCTACTGCAACAAGTCAACCTGTCCGCGCGCGCCACGCACCGTCCGCGCGAGCTATCTGGCGGCGAGCAACAGCGTGTCGCCATCGCGCGAGCTCTGGCGAACAATCCGCCACTCGTTCTTGCAGATGAGCCGACCGGCAATCTGGATTCCAAGACCGGTCGGCTCATCTATGAATTGCTGAAAAACATCGCCGCAGAACGCACCGTGGTGGTGGTCACTCATGCGGAAACCTTGGTCGAGCTTGCCGACAGGATATTCCACCTGAAGGATGGTCAATTCAACGCGGACGACCATCCGGCATGAAGAATTAACGCCACACAACAACACAAGGAGATCATTCATGTCCAAACGCTTTCTTTTCAGCCCCGCCCTCGCGATTACAGCCATTCTGATGATGCATTCTCCACAAGGATTCGCGCAGGAGGTTGCCCAAGGCAAGGTTGTAAGCACGAAGCTAACGCACTGTGACTTCAAGCCAGGTGGTTGCGCCGGCAATCTAACGCTCGAAACGGAAAACCAGGGCAAGGCCAGCCAACTCACGATCAACGTCCCGCTGGGTACGCCGATCCGCAAGGGCAACGACACCGTTTATTTGCCGGCGCTGCGGGGAAGGTCGGTCCATATCGTCTTGGCGACGGAGAAAGGCGAGAAAGTCGCCCGGTCCATCGATGTCAAGACAGAGAAGCCGTAATCGAGCTGGTTGAATTGCTCATGCAGGAACGAACCATCTGTCAGTCCGAAACTCTTGACCTTGGTCCTTACTCCAAGGTTTATACTGATTCGGGAGGTTTGAAATTGTCCAAGCTCACTATCGGCAAATTGGCCGCACTGGCGGAAGTCAGCGCTGACACCCTGCGCTATTACGAGCGGGAAGGGCTGATCGCGCCCTTGTCCAAGAGCGAAGGCGGGTACCGCCTATATAACGAGGATTCGGCGCGCCGCATCTACTTTATCAAGCATGCGCAGCACTGCGGCTTCACGCTGGCGGAAATCCGAGAGCTGCTCACCGTGCGCGGGCGGGATTCTGCCTGCTGCGGCGACGTGCGCAAGCTTGCGGTGGAAAAGAAACTGCAATTGGAGAGCAAGATTCGAACAATGCAAACCATGTCCAAGGCGCTGGATCGTCTGATCGTCGACTGTGCCGAGGTAACGCATCCGGTGGATGAATGCCCGATCCTCACTGCCCTGGAGCACGCAAACGGCACGGCCACACATCATGAAAATTGAACTCTTTTACACGCCCGGCTGCGCCAAGTGCACGGCGAGTCACGGCGATCTCAAAACCATTGCTGAGCAGACGATCGATGGGCTTGTCTGGCAAGAGGTCAACATCCTGGAACAAATCGATCATGCGGTCGATCTCGGTGTGCTGACCGTGCCCGCCATTGCCATCGATGGAGAACTGGTTTTTGCGTCGCTGCCGACATCGCAGCAACTCCGCGCGGAGCTGCTGCGGCGGCGCGACGGGAAGAATTGATATGGACCCGGAATCGTTACGTCAAGCGGTCGAGCACGCCGGGCTTGCGGCAACAGGTGTGAGCTTTCTTGCGGGATTGTTCTTTAGCTTCAACCCGGTCGCGCTGGCGGCCATTCCAGTATCGCTTGCTTATGTGACCAAGGCGCGCGAGACGCGACAAGCCATGCTCTTCGGCGCTATGTTCATCGCTGGCATGATCGTGACGCACGTTTTGCTCGGCTTCATCGCCGGCATCGGTGGACGGTGGGTGGAAACGCTGGTCGGCCGCCGCTGGGGGCTGTTCCTCGGGCCATTGCTGATTTTGCTGGGACTGATGTGGCCCGGATGGATTCGTCTACCCATGCCAGCCTTGGCGATGCGCGTTCGACGCCCAACCGGCACATGGGGCGCATTCGCGCTGGGCATTCCCTTTTCGATTGCCGTTTGCCCGGTATGCACGCCGGCGCTGGTGGTGTTGCTGGGCGTAGCAGCCGGAATGGGTTCACCGCTGCTCGGCACCTTGATGCTGCTCGCATTTGCCATCGGCCGCGCTGTTCCGGTCGCGTTGGGCGCCTTCGCTGTCGGCTGGTTGGAAAACCTGAAAAGCCTTGTCGCCTACCGGCGCGTCTTCGAGGCAATCGGTGGCCTCACATTGGTGGCGGCAGGGTTGTATATGTTGAACGCCTACTTTTTCTGGATTCCAGAGTTGGCGGGATGATGCCTCGGGAAACCTGCCGCGCATGAAAGTGGAGATGGATATCCGACCGCCAGGGGGATCTGAACGGAGGGTGGCATGAATCGAGGGAATCATGGTCTGCGCGCCGAGGTATCGGCGCTGTTCGAGCGCGCGTGCCGCGAACAGGATTTTCTGGTGGCCGACTACCTGCTGCAAGCGCTGGAGGCGATCGCGCAACGCGACGGCGACGAGGCGCCAGTGCTGTACGCGTATCAGGAACTGGCGCGTTTGCTGCAGGAACGTCGCTCATCGTAAGCAGGTGGCGCGTCGAATACGCCCCACCTGCAGCCAAGGCAGTTTTCGCTGGTGTACTGCTCCGTCTGGATCAGTGCATGGGCCAACCGCTCGCGTGCCAAGATTCCAGACTCCGCTTCATGTATGCGCCGCCACGGCGCCCGTCATGTTGCTGCACATCGCCGCCATTCTTTGCCTCATTCCGCCCATATTCATCACGCCCATCATACCGGCGTGCATGAGCCCCATTCCGAGCAGGCCGACAACTGCAATCAATCCGATGGTCGCAAAAACGACGACAATGCCTTTCAAGATAGTCGATCCAGTCATCATCGATTTCCTCTCGAGTTTGATGAAATTCAGAAACCTGTGCACGGCGCCAGCCGATATCGCGAAAATCCAACGCCACCGCCCTACATGAGCGCTTTACATGCCCAAGGTAAGTCTTACCTGCCCTCGCACGTCTGCTATCCGAATTCGGATCGCCCAGTCACTGTCTTGTTCCTGAACTTCGGCTGGTATGCAGCTGGGTTCGTAACAGGCATGGCCGAGCACATGCGTCAGGTGCGCGAGCGCGTCGTCGACGGTTGCCGGCAGCGGCACCGGCGGCGTGGCGCCATGGTCGAGCCAGCGCGGCATGGTCAGCTTCCCTTGCGGCGGGGCGCCGCGCGCTTGCCGCTGGCTTTCTCGACCGGTGCGGGCGCGCGCTGTTTCGGCGCCGGCGCCTTGGCGATCGCGGGTGCGCATCATCTCGTCGAGCTGCGCCTGCTGGCTGGCGTTGACCGCTTTCAGAGCATTCGCCTCGCCGACGGCCGCCTGTCGCTTGTCGCGCTAGGCCGCCGCGTCGGCCTCGGCATGCGCGAGCGCTTCTTCCAGCGTCGCGATGCGCCGTTCAGTGAATTTCAGGTGCGACGCCAGGCGGCTTTGTTCCTGCTGCAGTGCTTGCCGCTGCTGCGCGGTTTCCTGAAGCAATTGCTTGGACGAGCCTTCGTAACGCTGCTGGACGGCCGCCAGGCCTTCCGCGTGGGATTGTTCGAGGGCGGCGACGTGCGCGCGCGCCGCCTGCCATTCCGCCTGGACCGCATCCTTGCTTTCCCGCATCGATGCCAGCTGCGCATTGGCGGCGGCCAGTTCTTCCCGGAGCATGTCCACGCGCAAGTTCGATTCGGCCAGGGCCGCCTGCGCGGCCTCGACGGATTGCCGGGCCTCGGCCTTGAGCTTGACGACATCATCGAGCTGGACCGACACTGCGGCATGCCACAGTTGCCGCATCTGTTCGGCAATCTCGGCCGGCATGTCGGGCAGCGCGAGGTCGGCTAGGCCGGCCGTGACGATCTCGGACTCGACCGCGTTGATCGCGCGGCCGAGCGTGGCGGGGTCGCCCGCCGAGGCGGTCCTTGAGTTTTCCGCGCCGAGACGATGCGACGGACGCGCTCGCGCGTGGCGGGCGCGGCGTCGTGGCTTCGGCGAGCATGGCGAGGATGGTGGAGCGGATCTGGTCGGGCGTGGCGATGTCGGCGCGCGGCATGGAAGCCTCCGGAAGCGGGGAGTCAGACATCGGGCCGGATCCGCATGAATGCTAGGAGTGGCCACCGTCGTAAATTGTACGGGAATCAAAGGAACCCCTTCCCCTGGGGAGTGATCTGAGGAACAGATATTGCTTGCCCGCCTGGGCATCAAGCTCACCAAGGCCCCATACTCCGGTACGCACTGTAAGCGCCGTAATCCACGAGGCGCCTGCTTCTATTTCAGTCTGACAGCATTTTCCACAGGTCTCAGCACGCGCATGGACTCGTCGAACGTACCCGGCCATGCTGCATGACGGCGTTCAGCGAACTTGTGGCGAGCACGCTGATAGACCCCATGCAGTCCAGCATATGCCAAGCGGGTCTTGCCGAATTCCAGCCGCGCAATAACGCTCTCTCCGGTACGCACACGGCATGCGGAGAGGTTGTTGTTGCGAGATTCCGCCGGCGCCACCCTTGCAGTCAAGAGCGGATCAGCCCAGACATCTAATTTCTAGCGTAGATGGCTCGCGACGATCGGGCCGCGGCAACGCTCGGGCGCATGTATGAGCATGGGCGCGTTGACTCATTCGCTGTTGTTGCTTACGCCCGGAACGCTCAGGTCTTGAGGAGCTTTTGATGTAGAGATTCCTTGTAGGGAGATGGATGCATGCACGACAGTCCACCAGTGTCCAAGGTCTACTATCGACCGATCGAAGCCGCCGTACGCTGGGCGGGTTTGCTGAAACACAAGAAAGACATCTTGCGCTTGATAACGTCACCGAGGCAGATGCCCACGACGCTCAACTTCCCTGGATGGACCGAGCTACGCCTATGCACCGAGCGTATCTACGATGCCATCTTCAATGGCGAACTCCCATACGGCTGCAATGGCATCACACTGGACGACAAGACGCTCTGGGACTCCCCCGACCTCACCATCAGGCATTTGGATCTCAAGCGTTGGATGCGGGACCACTACCCTGAACAACGACCAGCCTTTCTCTTCAGCCGCCGCGAGCGCATCGCTCACCCCATCATCACGCTGGAAACGGGGCAAGCGATGCTGGTGGAACGGCAGGCACTGAAGGCAGAGCTGAAACACTGCCGACGCCAGCTTGAGATGCTGCAGGAGCAGCATCACGTATTGTCGAAACAGATCGAAGTGACGCCAGCAGGCAACGAGTGCTCGATCACGGATCGGGCGGAATCGACCTACCAGCACATCATCGGCGGCATGCTTGATCTGATCCTGGGCCAGTCTCCGGCGGGCACTCCCTACTCGAGCTTCAGGACACAGGAAGCCATCGTCAGCGCGCTGATCGCACATCACGGCGGCATCATGGGGATCACCGAGCGCACGCTGAATGGCAAGTTCGCCCAGGCTCGCCGAAGAGTGCGCAGCTCGGCCTCCTAGCTAGGTCTGCAGAGAGCCGAGCCGTCATCCTGCGGGCGCGCTGCTCCTGTCGCATTCCGACTTGCAAGCTTGTATGTGCAGTTCCGGAAACTGCATTTGCAATGGCTTCCCGCAGTGATGTCTATTTAATGAGGGTCACGCCAACGAACGCCACTGAGCGTTAAGGAGTGACCATCATGTCGCAGACGCCTGCATTGCCACCGGGCGAGCGCCGCATCTTGCGGCTCGACGAAGTCGAAGCCAAGTCTGGATTCAAGCGCGCCCACATCTACAGCCTGATGAAGAAAGGCGAGTTTCCCCAGGCACTGCGCCTTGGAGTTCGCGCCGTCGGCTGGGATTCGACCGAGGTGGACCTCTGGATCAGCGAACGCATCAAGAACCGGGTGTGACCGGCTCTCCAACGGATTCACAGAACATCTACGAGGAGAGCCTGATGCAGGTCATATCCATCATTTCCACGAAGGGCGGTGTCGGCAAGACAACCACTGCGGCGAATCTGGGCGGCTTGGTTGCCGACGCCGGCCTGCGCGTGCTGCTACTCGACCTCGACGTACAGCCCACGCTGTCGTCCTACTATGAACTGGCGCACCGAGCCCCTGGCGGCATCTACGAGTTGCTGGCATTCAATGAGCAGCGCCTGGAGCAGTTGGTATCGCGGACCGCCATCGCCGGCCTGGACCTGGTTCTGTCCAATGACGACCGGGGCGAGCTGAACACGCTGCTGCTGCACGCCCCGGATGGGCGTTTGCGTCTGCGCCACCTGTTGCCCACCCTGGCAACGCAGTATGACTTGGTATTGATCGATACCCAGGGTGCACGCAGCGTGCTGCTGGAAATGGCGGTACTCGCCTCGGACGTCGCGCTTTCGCCCGTGACCCCGGAAATCCTGGCTGCGCGCGAACTGCGTCGCGGAACCCTGCAGTTGATCGAGGACATCTCCCCATACCGGCATCTCGGTATAGCGCCCCCTCCGTTGCATCTGCTGATCAACCGTGTCCATCCGGTTTCGTCGAATGCGAAGTTGATCCAACAGGCATTGCGCGACGTGTTCGCGGGCCAAGTCGGCGTGCATGTCCTGGACACGGACGTTCCTGCCATCGAGGCCTATCCTCGCGCATCGACGAAGGGCCTGCCGGTGCACCGCGTCGAGTACCGACAACCTCTGGGGCGGGTCGCGCCGGCCGCACTGGAGACCATGCGTGCCCTGGCGGGGGAGCTGTTTCCGGCATGGCGTGAGCGCTTCGCCCTGGTGTCAGGCAAGCCCAATGATTCCAGGGGAGCCCGCCATGGCGAACGCACATGAACTGGCGCGCGGCCACAAGCGATTGCGCGCCCTGATCGAATTCGCCCTCGCGGAGGGTTGGCACGTCAAGCGAACGCCTGGCGGCCATCTCAAGTTCACCAAGCGAGGCTGTGCGCCGATCTACACCAGTTCGACGGCCAGTGACCATCGGGCCAGCCTCAATGCCCGGGCGCAGATCCGCCGTGCCGATCGCGAGGCCCGTTGCGCCCTCGATGCCAAGGCGATGGGAGGCGGGCATGGCTGAAATGACCCCTGGTGACATGGCGGACAAATTGCTCGCCGCCGGATTTCAGCGCAACGGTCCCGCCGCCACGACGTTGAGCGATCCGATCGCCGACACGCCGATGATCGTGACGCTGGACCAGTTGCGCCCGTATGACCACGACCCTCGCGTCAAGCGCAACCCGGCTTACGAAGAAATCAAGGCGTCCATCCGCGAGCGCGGACTGGATGCGCCACCGGCGATCACGCGCAGGCCCGGCGAAGAACACTTCATCATTCGCAATGGCGGCAATACGCGATTGGCCATCCTTCGCGAGCTGTGGACCGAGACCAAGCAGGAACGCTTCTTCCGTATCTCCTGCCTGTTTCGCCCCTGGCCGGAACGGGGCGAGATCGTCGCCTTGACGGGCCACCTGGCCGAAAACGAGCTGCGCGGCGGTTTGACCTTCATCGAGCGCGCCCTGGGCGTAGAGAAAGCGCGTGAGTTCTACGAACAGGAAATCGGCGGCGCGCTCACCCAGTCCGAGCTGGCGCGGCGCCTGACGGCCGATGGCTACCCGGTGCAGCAATCGCACATCAGCCGCATGCAGGACGCGATCCGCTACCTGCTGCCGGCAATCCCGACGGTGCTGTACGGTGGGCTGGGCCGGCACCAGGTGGAGCGGCTCGCGGTGCTGCGCAGGGCATGCGAGCGCACCTGGGAACAGCGCGCCTTGGGCCGTCACCTCGCCGTGGACTTCGCCTCGCAGTTCCAGGATGTGCTGTCGCAGTTCGACACGCAGCCTGACGGTTTCTCGCTCCAGCGAGTGCAGGACGAGTTAGTGGGCCAGATGGCCGAGCTGCTGGAAGCGGACTACGACACGCTGAGCCTGGAAATCAATGACAGCGAAAACCGGCAGCGGGCGTTGACCAGCGAGCCGTCGCCGGCAAGCCCGATTGCCCCCATCGTGTCTGCGGCACCGCGGCTCGAATCGCCACCTCCGACGATGCCAATTGCACCACAGGCCGGTACACCCGTTGGACCCGCTGCCGAGTTTCCTCCGACACAGACTGCTGCGGCTCCCGCAACTGGCAGCGGCCAAGCCACAGGAGAGGACGCCGTGCCAGTGCCGGCCGACCGCAATACGGAGCGCCTGCAGGGGCACATCGTATCTCCGGCGCCGACGACCGAACGCCTGCAATCCATTCAGCGTCTGGTGGCCGACCAATTGGGCGACAAGCTGCCCGACTTCGAGGCCAATGCCTTGCGCGCGATTCCCGTGCAGGTCGGCGGGCTCTACCCCATCTCGGATGTCTGGTACATCGAGCCCGGAGTGGACGTGCCGGACCGGCTCCGCGTGCATATCGCGCAGTTCGCTTGCGAGATCGCCGAGGAGGCGGCGGTCGGCGGGCACATCGAGCCCAGTGAGCGCGGCATCGGTTTCGTTTGCGTGGCTCCACCCGTTGCACAAGCGAAGGCCTTGACTGCTTTCGCTCGTGCCGTGCTGACCCTGCTCGATGCGCTAAGCGAAGCCCCGGCGCCCGCAACAGGATTTGATCGTACGCGGTTGGCCGACGACCTGGCGCCGCTGCTTCATAGCAGCGGTGGCGCTTCCATGCGCCTGAGCGATGCCGGTCTGGTGAAGCTGTTTCGGCTGCTGCGCCTGGCGCGCCGACTGCTGGACCTGGAGAGCGGCGCAGCATCCGCCAATCCAGGCCATGATTCCTGAGCGAGGGAGACCGCCATGTCGTCACCTCATCCGCTCAACCAGGCCGTCATCGCCCAGGCGCTGCACGATCTGCGCAACGGCCAACTGCGCCGCTGCAAGGCGATGGGCTTTGGCGAAGAGGAGCTGGATGCGCTCAAGCATCCGGCGCTGGTCAGCGTGCTGGTCAACACCACCGTGTCGTGGTGTTCGGTCTCAATCAACCGCGAGGTGCTGAAGCGGCTGCTCAACCAGGTGCAGGACGTGGAGCAGGAAATCGCCACGGTGGACCGCATGCTGCGCCTGGGTGCGAGCACGGAGATGGTGAGCCGCTTCTACGGTCTCACGCATCAGGAAGTCGCCCTGCGGCGCGACATCCTCGGGCTGCCGAAGCGCAAGGGGCGGCACCCGGTGCTGGACGAAGCGCAGGAAACTGGCCTGTGGAAGTATTGGAAAGCCGGAGTCACCGAGCGTCATATCGCGTTGAGCGACGATCTGGCGATGCTGGGCCTGACCATGGACCTCGCCGAAATGCTGACGCTGCCGATGTCGGTGGTGTGGGCGGCGATACGGAACTGGATCGACCAGGGGCTGGTGTAGACCATGGCGACGGGCAGCGCACCACGGCGCGATGGTCCCATGGCGCTGTCGTCGCTGTTCGACGATGCGCTGCAGAACCTGGCGAAAGGGCCAGGCACGGCGCCACCCGGCGACGGCTTCCTGTATAGCGGCAATCGCCATGAAAGCGTGCCGCGCGCGCTGTTCCTCGACCGACGCCTGACGCCGCTGGAGCGCAACGCCTGGCAGGTCTTCCGCTTCCAGCTCAACGACGGCGGCGTGACGGCCTTTCCGACCTATGACCAGCTCCGGCCTTACCTGGCCTCGATGCCGTGCGGGGCGCAGGCCTCGCACGAGACCGTCGCGCGCGCCTTGACGCTGCTGCGTCTGACGCGCTGGCTCAGCCTGGTGCGCCGCCGGCGTGACCCCAAGACTGGTCGCATCCTGGGCAACCTCTATGTCCTGCACGACGAACCGCTGACGCCCTTCGAGGCGATGCAGCTCGATCCCGACTATCTGGGCCTGGTGAGTCAGGCCCTCACCCATGCCGCCAAGGCGGTGCAGATCGTCGGCATGCACACGCTGAAGGAAATTGCCGAAGACCCGCTGCTCAGCGGCCGCACGTTGCCGACGCGCTTGCAGGTGCTGGCGCAGCACATGGCCCGGCATGGCTGGGTGACGCCAAGTTATCCACAGGAGGGCGGCAACCACGATTCCGAAGACGGCACAGAAGGCTTGCTTCGGAATGCAAATCCCCCGTCTTCGGAATCCGAAGTGGGGCCGAAACCCGCGCCGGATGGCTCTCTTCGGAATCCGAAGGAGGACCGTACAGTACGTAAGGATCGTATAAATGAAGTACGTACAGTACCGCGCGCGAAGGCCTTGCAGAACCTGCGACTACCCGAGCGTTTCCTGCGCTTGAAGGATGAGCAGCAGGCCGGCGCGATGGTGGCGCTGCAGCAGGTGGACGAGGCGCAGCGCCAGGCGGTGCTCGACGAGTGGGCGGCACGCTGCCGCAACAGCGCGGTGCGCAACCCGGCCGGCTACCTGTTCGGCATCATCCAGAAGGCGATCCGCGGAGAGTTCAAGGTCTGGGCCGGAGAAAGTGCATCGGCGCCGCCAGCGCCCCCGCCACCTGCGCCATCGTCACCGCCAGCATCCCGTGCCACTGACCCCGAGGTGGCACGTGCCTACCTGGCGCGGCTGCGGTCGGCCCTGCACGACCCTTGAGCGATCCGGCTATCCCCTGGGGATAGGCCGAACAGGCAGCCTTCCGCCGGTTGCCGGTCGCTCATCCCGATCATCACCTTCAGCAGGGCTATCCCCAGGGGATGGCTGGTACAGACAGCCTTCCATTGACGGACAAACAGACAAACCGGGCGCGCGTGGGGTGCGGTTTGTTGACTGACGGCCTTCCGGCTGGAACCGATGCTGGCGACTCGTTCATTCACCGCGAGTCGTCCCCATGGCAAACGAACCCCTGCAACTGAATCTCGGATCGCTGCGCAGCGCGATGTCGCTGACGCTGCACACCCACCACGCATCGCGCATCTGGCACGGCCGCGCGCCGGCCGAGGGGCGCCCCGGCATCATCGGCCTCAACGGCTACATCAGCGTGATGAACAAGATGAAGCGCGGCGCCGAACAGGACGATCCCTACTCGGACTGGTGGATGCTGCGCATCGAAGACAAGCTCACGCAGACCAAGGCCAGCCTGCAGGCGCTGTGCGAACAGGTGGACCAGGCGCTGGCTGACGTGCCGCCCGCGCTGTCCCTGGGCGAGAACATGAACGTGCAGCCGGTGAAGCTGCCGCTGTTCGTCAACGCGCAGCTCGGCTTCATGGCGGTGTACCTGCTGGCCGACTACGACGACCTCGCACGCAAACTGATCCTGGCCCACCACACGGCACTGATCGACCGCAGCACGCTGGAGCGCTGGCTCAATGACGGCGCCCATGCGCTGCGCAGCCTGTTTTCCCTGGCGCAGCAGTACCGCTACTCCGGCACGACCCGCGACGACTTCGCGGCGAAGAACGCCGCGGCGCGGGCGGCGCAGGAGAAGTTCGGCGAGTTGCCGCAGGACGTGCTCGAAGGCACCCACCGCTCGCGCTTTGCGCCACCCATCGCACGGCGGGGAAGTCGGCCCGAGGCATCGATCGCTGACGCTATGGAGTCTGGCATTGCCGATGGCGCAGGCGATGTCGCAGGACAAGATGATGAGGGCTCCAAGGCATGACGGCTCTTTCTTCTTCCGGCCGTCCAGCGCGCTTCATTCCACTGGCACAGGCGGACTTCCAGCGGCTGGAACACGCAGGCTACCTAAAAGGCCTTTTACAGCCTTTTAAAGGTAAGGGGAGTCTGGAGACCTGGGCCAGCCAGTGCATGGCGCTGCGCGACGAGCTGATCGTCCTGGCGCAACGGCAAGTGTTGCCGCAGGCGCGCGCCTATCCCTTCAACCTGCTCGACGTGCACCTGGCCCAGCAGACGACTGGCGCAGGGACGACCTTTCTGCGCTGGCGCAACCTCGACCGCTCATCCATGGGCGTGGCCTTGTGGGAGTCGCTGCTTGATCGCCCCGCGACACCGGCCTCGCTGATTGATGACCTGTATGCGATCGAACTGCAGCGCATCGCGCTGAACATGCAGATCAGCCTGACTCACAGCATCGCCCGCCTTGCCCTGGAATGCGCCAGCCGGATGGCCCAAGCCGAGGCGATTTATCTGCGGCGTGCCCACGGGCATGTCGCGTCCGTTTCCACTACCCCCAAGGAGTCAACATGAGCACGCACTTCGTCGGCGAGGGCAACATCGGTTCCGCGCCGGAGTACCGCGAATTCCCCAACGGCAACGACGACCCGCGCCGGCTGCTGCGCCTGAACGTCTATTTCGATAACCCCATCCCGAAGAAGGATGGCGAATATGAGGACCGCGGCGGCTTCTGGGCGCCGGTGGAGCTGTGGCACCGCGACGCCGAGCGCTGGCAGTCGCTGTACCAGAAGGGTATGCGCGTGCTGGTCGAAGGCCGCACTGTGCGCGACGAATGGGAAGACGCCGACGAAAACGAGCGCGTCACCTTCAAGATCGAGGCCCGGCGCGTCGGCATCCTGCCGTACCGCCTCGAGGCGGTGACGCTTGGCGCCAAGCCCGCCGGAGGACAGTGACCAAGCATCGCGGGCGGCTGTAGCAACCGTCAGACGCCCGCCATGCACCAGGGGATTATCCCCTGGGGATAGTTCCACTGCGGTCCACCGAGTTTCAGGCCGCCCTCCCGACACGAATCTCCCGTCCCTCACATTGTCGCGACCCACACCTACCACTGCGGCAACCATTCCTCAGCCGATCACAATTCGGTGTCCATGCCATCCGGCTTCCTTGCTGCCGGTCTCATCTGGCCCAGCCATGCTGTTGTCCATCCGATGAACTGCACATTCCCGAGGAGGCTTCAACATGCGCGTGTTCCTATGCGAGAAGCCTTCGCAAGGCAAGGACATCGCCCGCGTGCTGGGTGCCGGCCAGCGTGGTTCCGGCTGCTACAGCGGCGCGGGTATCGTCGTGACCTGGTGCATCGGTCATCTGATCGAAGCGGTTCCGCCCGAGGGCTATGACGAGCGTTACAAGCGTTGGGCCATCGAGCAACTGCCCATCATTCCCGAGTATTGGCGCGTCGAGCCCAAGGCGGCGACCGCCGCGCAGTTCAAGATCGTCAAGCAGCTCGTCGGCCAGGCCAACGAGCTGGTGATCGCCACCGATGCCGACCGCGAAGGCGAGATGATCGCCCGCGAGATCATCGAGTTGTGCGGCTACCGCGGGCCGATCCAGCGCCTGTGGCTGTCGGCGCTCAACGATGCGTCGATCCGCAAGGCGCTGGGCGCGCTGAAGCCGTCGGCCGAGACGCTGCCGCTGTACTACTCGGCCCTGGCCCGCTCGCGTGCCGACTGGCTGATCGGCATGAACCTGAGCCGACTGTTCACGCTGCTCGGACGGCAGGCCGGCTACACCGGCGTGCTGTCGGTGGGCCGGGTGCAGACGCCGACGCTGAAGCTGGTGGTGGATCGCGACCGCGAGATTGCCCGCTTCGTCTCCGTGCCGTTCTGGGCCGTCGAGGTCACGCTGTCCCATGCCGGCCAATCCTTCATTGCAAGTTGGACGCCGCCGCAGGGTTGTACGGATGACGCCGGCCGCTGCCTGCAGCAGCCGGTTGCCCAGCAGGCCGCGGAACGCATGCGCGCCGCCGGCAACGCCCAGGTGGTGTCGGTCGAGACGGAGCGGGTGCGCGAAGGTCCACCGCTGCCGTTCGACCTGGGCACGTTGCAGGAGGTGTGTTCCAAGCAGTTGGGCCTAGACGTGCAGGAGACGTTGGACATCGCCCAGGCGCTGTATGAGACGCACAAGGCGACGACCTATCCGCGCTCCGACTCGGGCTACCTGCCCGAGAGCATGCTGGCCGAAGTGCCGGCCGTTCTCGACAGCCTGGTCAAGACCGATCCCGGCCTGCGCCCATTGATCGACCGCCTGGACCCGACCCAGCGCTCGCGTGCCTGGAACGACGGCAAAGTCACGGCGCACCACGGCATCATCCCAACGCTGGAGCCCGCCAACCTGTCGGCCATGAATGAGAAGGAACTGGCTGTCTACCGACTGATCCGCGCGCATTACCTGGCGCAGTTTCTGCCCCACCACGAGTTCGACCGGACAGTGGCGCAGCTCGCTTGCGGCGGACAGTCGCTGCTGGCCGTGGGCAAGCAGATCGCCGTGGCCGGCTGGCGCCAGGTGCTGACGGCGCCGGAGGAAAGCGATGCGGATAACGACGACGCCCCGCGCAGCCAGGTGCTGCCGGCGCTGCGAGCCGGCTTGTCCTGCCAGGTCGGCCACGTCGATCTGAAGGCGCTCAAGACCCTGCCGCCCAAGCCCTACACGCAGGGCGAACTGGTCAAGGCCATGAAGGGCGTCGCTAAACTCGTTACCGACCCGCGCCTGAAGCAGAAGCTCAAGGAGACGACGGGCATCGGCACCGAAGCGACGCGCGCCAACATCATCGGCGGCCTGCTCGGCCGCGGCTATCTGCTGAAGAAGGGCCGTGCCATCCGTGCCTCGGATGCCGCCTTCACCTTGATTGACACCGTGCCGGCCGCCATTGCCGATCCGGGCACGACGGCGGTCTGGGAGCAGGCGCTGGACATGATCGAAGCCGGCCAGATGACGCTGGACACCTTCATCGCCAAGCAATCCGCCTGGGTGGCCCAGCTCGTGCAGCAGTACAGCGGCGCAACGCTCGCCATCAAGCTGCCGCCTTCGCCATCCTGTCCGCAGTGCGGCGCGCCGATGCGCCAGCGCACCGGCAAAAACGGCGCTTTCTGGTCGTGCAGCCGTTACCCGGATTGCAAGGGAACGCAACCGGTCGATACCTCGACAGGCAAGCGCGGTGCGCCGCGCAAGCAGCGGGCTTCCCGCAAGGCGTCCTGACGCCGACGAATCTCCGCGCCACGCCGGCCGTTTCCAACGGCGGGGCCAACCTCCCGCATCCCGCGGGACTCCCCAGCACACGCCTCCTTCTGCAACGGTGTGCGCGTCTCGCTGCCCCGCGACGGGTCCGCGAGACGAGAAGGTCGCTCCTCCGCGAATCGCCTCTGCCGCGATTCCATTGATCGAAGTGCTCCCGTTGATGACGAGGGGTCTCCTGACGCCTGGCTGGCTTGTGCCGCTGCGAGTCGTCAGGAGACCCCTCGGGTCGACGGTATTCGGTGCCGGTGCCCGCCGGCGGAACAACGGGCTCCCTTTGTGCGCGGATGTGTGCCTAAGGATGTCGACCCCAGCCACGACACGGGTCGGGTGCGATTGCTGACGCAGCGAGCGGCTTTGACGACGGCCGGGACTGCCACAGCCCACAGGTGGTTTCTCTCTTCTCCGGCTGAAGGCTCAAGTGCCTTCGGCCTGTTGGTCTTTGTTTGATCCTGATCGGTGTCGCGCAGCCTCAAAGCCCTCAAAGCGGCCCTTGTGCAATGCGCATTCCTCGAAGACGCCAGTGATGCGACGCCTCCATTCTGCAGTCATGCGCTGCTGACAGCCGTCAGCACCATGCCCTGGCAGCTCCGGTCTTCAAGGCTGCAACGCGGTTCGCCGCGTGGATCGAACCAGTCCGCCTCGCATCGCCCATTGCGGACGAGCGTCTTCGCGACGCCCGATGCCATTCGTGTTCAACCCTTCGGGAGGTATCCGCTCCCGTCTGGGTGTTCGGCTCCCGGTCCTTCAACCAGGAGAGCCCCATGTTCCTTGCATTCGCATCGACGCCCCCGAGTGCCGCACTGGCCCGTGCCGAAGCCATTGGCTATCTGGCCCTGGCCTACACCGGCAAGCGCCTGCCTCTGCAGGTGCGCCACAGCGCTGCCGGCCACTACATCGGCACCGCCGATGAAGACGGCCCAGTGTCCCGAGAGTCCGTCGAGTACTTCCGTTCGCAGCACGCCGCCGACCACGCCCTGACAACAGGCCGCTGGCAGCAACGCATCCACCCCTGACTTCCACTTACCAGGAGCCATGTCATGAACCAGTCTTTGTCCCAAGACGTATTTGATCAGATCGCCGCGGAAGAACGGCATTTCGCCGAAGCACCGCGGGCCTTTCTCGAAGCGTGGAAGCGCGGTGCGGAAATCGCCGGCCCCGAGTGGTTCGGTGACGGCACCCCCGAAGGCCTGCAGCGCGCCACCAGCAAGTGGGATCTGCGCCCCAAGGTGTTGTTGCTCAACGACGCCCTGGATGTCCTCAGCGGCGGCCAGCGCATGTTCCTGTCCGCGATGGTGAGCTTCTACAACGCCCGCGAAGGCGGCGCGATGCTCAAGCGTTGCGGATTCGAGGGGCTTTCCGATCTGGGAGGCCTCGATCTGGAACGCCGCAAGGTCATTGCCGATCTCGCGCTGAACTACAGCGGTTGGTGACGCCGATCCGCTTGTTCGCCACCCGTTCCATTTTTCACCCATGAGGGACATGCGCCTCCATGCGAGGCCGTGTCCCTCCTTGTTCTCGACATCTCTTCAACCACCAGCTGGGGCTTGCTCCCCAGCCGGGGAATGGGCTCCACTTCCTCTTATGGAGAAAACTCATGTCCCCGAATTCCAACCCTTTCCTCCGCGGCTACCAGAACCTGCGCATTGATCGCTCCCTGTGCATCACCTACGAGGACGACTGTCCTCCGGTCTGGCGCCCGCTGCATCCCAGCCAGGCGCATCTGACTGATGACCAGGTCGCGCTCTTCCCCTGCGTCTTCTGCAATGACTTCGCGTTGATCACCGAAGGCCAGGACATTCCCGAAGGCCTGGAAGTCAAATGCCAGACCGAAGGCGTGGTGCGCACCGTGGTCTCCTCCGTCAGCGGCGATGACTTCGGCCAGCCCGTACACGTCGGCGACATCTACTCGGAGGAAGCCGCGCGAGAAGTCGTGCGGCGACTGAGCTTCGAGACAGGCTTCTACAGCCGGTGCTGGGAGATCAGCAGTGCCCATCTCCCCGCCGACGCAGGCCGCTTTCTCGCAGATCTGGCCGACATCGCCACTCCGAGCGGCTTTCTGTTCGTCGCCTTCCGCATCCCGTACAGCCCCGCGATCGGCATGAAGCTGATCGCCACCCCCTGGACGGATGCGGACCTGCAGCGTGTCGAGGGCATTACCGCCGAAGCGCTGCGGCAGGAACACCGGGCCAAGGGCATGCCGGAGTCCCTCGTGGAAGTGCTGCACCTGGCTGCGCTCGCCGACGTTCGCATGCTGGTGTTCGATGCCGATGCGCCGGTGCTGGACGGATTGCCCTTGTACGACGACGAGTAGTCCCTTTCGAGCCCCCATGCAGGGCTCTTCCTTTTCATGGAACGTGGTGGCGACAGGTCGCCGATTCCCGGACGACAGGCGCCCACGCCTGCCGCACGCTTCCCGCATGTACGCTGGCGTAGCCGGCAGCATCCCAGGCAGTCGAGACCTTCGAGACTGCGGTGCGGCTCTTGCCGCGCTGGTTGTTTCTTTCACCGGACGCATGCCGTGTCCTTCCACCTCACCCTCAAGGGACATACCTCCCTTGCGGGCGGGAGTCCCTTGGTTACCACAAGGAATCTCCCATGGATACCCAAGCCATCCGCGCACAAATGCCGACGATCGTTCGCGGCCACGTGCCTTCCAACATTCGCAGCTTCAAGTTCAACATCTTCGACGGCCAGCCCAAGGTTTCGACGCTGGGCTTCCATATCGATCCCAAACCCTTCGAGGGCAAGGTCATCGCCACCACCGACGACGCCATCGTCGTCAAAACGGGGCGAGCCGAATTCGCGGTGCTCGACCGGGCACTCGTGACTGAAGTGCCCGACGAAGGCGCCAAGGTGCAGGTCGAACCCTACGCCCGACGCCGCTTCGACGGCCTGCGCGCGGACACGCCCGAGGAAGAGACCGCATACACCGCCGACGGCAAGCCGTACACGGTGCAACGGTTCGTGCTCGGTTCCGCACCGGCGAAGCTGCCGATCCCCGTGCCTCGCTGCCCCGAGCTGCAGGAGCTGATCCAGCAGATGGAACAGTTGCCCGCACCCGACGGCTACCGGCGCATCACCCATTTGCTGGTGGATGCCGGGGCACGGGACTTCACCTGGGTCGATCCGCTGCCCAAGGACATCATCGCGACGCCGCCGGCCATTGGCTTCGCGGTGGCCACGGCGAAGTTCCAGGGGCGCGTCACCGTGTTGTACGAGCGCGGGCTTGACCTGTACGCGGTGGAACTGCACCGCGACGGCGAGCTGGCCGAGCGGATCGATGAGGTGTTCTTCGACACCCTCGGCGGGACGCTGGAACGGCTGATCGACGACGGGAACTGGCGGCGCATCCGCGTGCAATGCCTGTCCGTTCGCAAGCCTGTTCGGCACTGACCCTCACGCAGCCTCCCGCTCTCGCGGCGGGAGGCCCTTCATTCCTTTCCCTGGAGATCAATCCATGTCTGTTCGATTCAAAGGCTCGGACCTGCGGCCTGTGCTCGCCGAAGCGGTGGTCAACCAATGCCGCGTCATCCTGGTCAAGTACCAGGGCGTGTATTTCCTGGCCGAGCGCGGCGAGCGCAGGCCCGATGGACGCCAGAAGCTCATCGCCTACGCCATGAGCTGCAATCCGGATGTCGACGCGTTCGATGACTGGTGGGAGTTGGCGCGCGCCGAGTTCGGTGGCGACGACTTCGGCGAGTTCTTCGATCCGCAGGATGGCGTTTTCGCGCTCATCCTGAACGGTGAGGGCGACCTCGATGTGTCCGCCACGGTAACGCAGCTGTCGCTGCAGGCCGTGGCGCCGACGCGGAGCGGCAACTGACCATCTCACTTTCCTGGCCCCCACTCTGGGGGCTTCTCCTTTTCTGGTAGCGCAGTGATTTCCACGAACGGCAGATGGCCAACTTTTGTTGCCCAACCCCGTGGCAGAACGTCCAGTGGGATGCTCATAACATTTCGCTACCGGCCATGAAGCGACGCTCCTCGGGAGCACCGCCCGGACATTCGAGCGTTAGCGACAACCAGGGAGCGGTCGTCTGATCGCGACGCGGCTAGCCCACAAACCTGCTGGGGACAGGTGAAAGATCGACGCACGCAACAGGCGCTACCGCCGTGTCGAACACCAAACGCACGGGCGGCTTTCCCTGCGTCATTTATTACTCAGGACGTGGTTTGAAAAATGGGTGGCCCTCTGTGCGCTCACCGCGCGTTGCCGCCCAAAAGTACTTAGCGTGGTGTTGAAAAACGTCCGTCGCCTCACCGGCGATATCAAACGCGCGCCCCAGAAAAACCGATAGCATCAACCCAACGATTTCGAGCGTGTCTTGGTAGAACTCCTCAATTTCTTCGTCTATATGCTGCAACTCAGCGGGGTCCGTAGGGTCGCGCGTCTGCCGATGGGCAAGTTGTTCGTGGCGCAGCGTCCTTAACCGCTCAAGCAATGTGGGACACTCTTTGTCATTTGTGTATTTTCGGATCAGAGCCAAAATCCGGTCACGCTTCGGCTTCAAGGCTTCACGCATGCTGTCGGTTACATCGACGCTGTAGCCGGTTCTCATTGCTCGCTGAAGTACCAACTCGTCAAAGAATGCCTTATCCCGCAGCAGCTCGCCAATACCCGTCACTTTCACCGCACGGCTGTCCTTGTCCCATAAACGCATTAATGCCAGCAAGACTTCGCGACGCAAAGCCATACGGATTATGTGAAAGGAATGTGTGGCGAAAGAATGCCCCATGCGCTTCCGCAACTCGGCATCGGCAACAGTGGGTCGCCATGTCTCGTGAAACTGGACAGCCAGAAGCGCTTCGTCCTGTGCAGCTTCAATGGCAGTCTTTGCCTCCTGTAATTTTTCTTCAACGGTCGCCGATGGCCCCCGCGCGTTAGTTGCTGGGCGATCTTGCATGCGGGTCTCCCATTCGGTTCGGAACGCCCATTAGTGTAACGAATACCTCAGCCGGTGTGACTAGCGGTACGCGACCCAGTGTGAGCGAAGGACCGTTGTACTTTGTGAACAGCCGTTGTCGTTACGGGACTGCGACTGACGGCAACGGGTCAGATGTGGACTGTGCAATATTCGAAAGTCAATGAGTCGCCGGTTCGCGGTTCACTGATACATCTTTACTGAAACATCCACCAATGCGGGCATTTGCGAATGCCGATATCTGCTCGCGCGACAGCCTTCCTCGCGCCACGCTTCCCGCCATGTCCCGCTGACTCCCGTCAGCGACATGCCCAGGTAGCCACGATCCTCAAGGCTACGGCGCGGTTCCGGCCGCGTTGATCACCCCAGTTCGCAGCGGCATCCACGCGCGAACGCCCATCGGCTTCCGATGGTGATGCCACCAAGCTGTTCCATCAACCCACGCGGGGGTTCCACACCTTCCCCGCCTGGGTCGGGTGTGTCTCCGCCTCTTTGTCCTTCAGGAGATTCACCATGACCACTTCCACCGAAAAGTCTTATTTCGATCTGCATATCACCGGCCTCGGGTACCTCAATCGCATCCGCGAAGTGAAGCCCAAGAAAGGCGATGCCTTCCTGGCCTGCGACATTGCGGCCCTGAACGGTCCCAGCGATGACGTCTCGTACGTGCGTTTCGACACGCGCGTATCGGGTTCGGAAGCGCAGCACCTGGTTCGTCGCTGCATCGATGCCGTCGAGGCGGAGAAGAAAGTGATGATCGGGTTCCGTCTGGGCGACCTATGGACCGACACCTTCACCTACTCCAAGGGGAAACGTGCCGGCGAGCAGGGTGTGAGCATCAAGGCCCGCCTGCTGTTCGTCAGTTGGATCAAGGTCGACGGCAAGCTCGTCTACAAGGCCGAGCCGAAGCCGACCGAGACCGACGAGCGCGCCCCGGAAGTCCCTGCGACGCCCGACGCACCCACTACCCAGCAGGACTCGGCACCAGGGCCTTCTCAGTCCGCTGACGAAGCTTCCGACGACACCGATGCCCCCGCATTGGCTGTCGCCGAGTCGTTCTGATCCGCAAGGCCCCGTTCCGTGGGGCCTTGTCTTCTCATCGTCAGCAGGAGACCTTCATGATCACTGTCCCCGGCCAACTGGCCATCAAGACCATCCACGGCCGCAACGGCGACTTCAATGTCGGCCGCCTGGCGACCTCCATCGGCGAGTTCGTCGTGAAGAACGCCGAGCTCGACCAGTACACCGAAGGCAAGTACGAGGGCGATTTCGTCATTGCCGAGATTCGCCCTTCCACGTACAACGCCAACGGCCGCATGGTCATCGAGATCCGCGCCGTCCTAGGCGGAATGACGCTGTCCAACATTGACGCCCTGAGCCGCGACGAAGCCCGCCGGCTGAGTCCGCAGGAAGTCGATCCGATCGACGAGGAAGCGCAGGCTCCCGCGACGGTCGCCCCCAAGGCGCCGGCCAGGGCAAAGTCGCGCAACACGCGCGATCCCCTGGTCGACACCACGCCGTTCGGCAGCGAACGGGCCGCCGCTTCCCCCGAGGCTTCTGCCGAATCGGACGACGCGGCGCTGTTCGGTGCGCTCTGGCCGCTGGGCGCGATCGTCAAGCTCGACGCCACCGTCGATCGGCGCGTGCTGCGCCAGCAGCGCGACCGTCTCGGTGCGCTGGGTTACGAGTTCGCACCTTTGTCCCAGGACTGGCATCTCGCCAGGGCTTGATTCCCACCGCCGCGCCAGCGGCGTTCCACCACCCACCGGGGTTCCTCCCCGGTGGGGCGGGGCTCCGGTCTCTTATCCAAAGGAGATCGTCATGCAACTTGCATCCCGCTTCGCTTATCGCTCCCCGGTGCTGCGGTCGAATCAACCGTTATCGGATGACCAAATTCGCACCGTCGCGCCCTCCATCTTCGCGGACAACCCGCACGAGAGCCGCTCCGAGCGGTACAGCTACATCCCCACGGCGGCTGTGCTGACCGAACTGCGCAAGGAAGGCTTCCAGCCGTTCATGGTGTGCCAGACCCGCGTGCGTCAGGAGGACCGCCGCGACTACACCAAGCACATGCTGCGCCTTCGCCATGCGAGCCAGATCAACGGCGCCGAGGCGAACGAGATCATCCTGCTCAATTCGCATGATGGCACCAGCAGCTACCAGATGCTGGCAGGCATGTTGCGCTTCGTCTGCCAGAACGGCCTGGTGTGCGGCGACACGTTCGCCGACGTGCGCGTGCCCCACAAGGGCAATGTCACCGACCACGTGATCGAGGGCGCCTATGAGGTGCTGCATGGCTTCGAGCAGGTGCAGGGCTCGCGCGACGCCATGCGTGCCATTACGCTCGACGACGGAGAGGCCGAAGTCTTCGCCAGATCGGCCCTGGTCCTCAAGTACGACGAACCTGGCAAGACCCTGCCGATCACGGAAAGCCAGATTCTGCGTCCCCGTCGTTTCGACGACAACCACGCGGACTTGTGGACCACGTTCAATCGGGTCCAGGAGAACCTCGTCAAAGGCGGTCTGAGTGGCCGCAGCTCCAACGGGCGACAGCAACGCACCCGTCCCGTCCAAGGCATCGACCAGAACGTCCGGCTCAACCGTGCGCTCTGGCTGCTCGCGGACGGCTTGCGTCAGTTGAAAGCCTGACATCCCAAGCGGATTGTGCCCATCGCGGCATGGTCCGCTTTTTCTTTGGCGGACGGCCGATGTGTAGAGCAAAAGGGGAAGGCGCCGGCTGCGCTTTGTTGCTCACGTTCGTCCGCCCGTTGAATCAGGCTTGGCGCCATGTCCGTCGGCGATGCCGACAACATGCCCAGGTAGCCAAGACCTTCAAGGCTATGACGCGTTGCGACGCGCAGGTCGTTCTTCTTCGCCAAGCCGTTCGCGGCGTTTTCTTCCACCCATTGGGGCAGTCACAGCCCCGGCGGGCCGTGCTGCCTCCGATTCATTCGAGGACCATACCATGCCTGCCACCCATCCTTCCAAGAAGCTGTATCGCATTGACGAATGCCCCGACCTGATGGCCGATGGCTGCATCGGTGATGAGAACGGCAACCTGGTCTTTCTCTCCATCTGGGCACGCGACACCGCGGTCCAGGAATTCCTTGCCCGTCTGACCCTGGGCCGGGATGAACAGGGACTGGACCAGTTCCATGTCATCACCGAGCAGGGTGGCAGCGTCCCGGTTTTCGTCGGCAACGTCGAGAATCTGGAAAAGCGCAGCACGCGCGCCTACCGGCGCACGCTGTTCGGCTCGCTCTCCAACGTGTGGCTGTTCGACCGCCGCTGCGTGCGCCCCGACAAGGCCAACGCCAGCGCACTGGCGCTGCTGCCACGCGATTCCGCCCATCGGCTTGACCGGCTGTGGACGCTGGTGCGGGATACCTGCCCGCTGCCGTTGCTCGATCACTGGCGCGACCTCGTGCTGGAGCTGCTGCAGGCCGAGTCGATGCTAACGCGCCTGCCGTTCGCTCTCGGTTTGCTGGAAGGCCACCGGCTCGCCATCGACGTGCCGACGCTGACCCACACACTGGGCGGCCTGATTCGCAGCGGCGTGCTCACCGCAGAGACCACCAAGCCCCGCACGACTCCCGCGCTGCCGCTCGAGGCGGTGGCGTGATGCGATCCACCCACGGACATGCCCGCCCATGTCCGTTTCCTTTCATTCACGCTATCAGGAGATCTCCATGGCACTCATGTTCCCGCGGCTCGCCCGCAATTTCGTCAAGAACGGGTACTTCCCCACGGATGAAACCACGCTCGAAAGAGCACTCGCCGCACTGGCGCCCGCCGCCGGGCCGATGTGCATCCTCGATCCCTGTGCCGGCGAAGGCGTGGCGATCGCCGAAGCCGCTCACGCCCTCGGGCGCGAGCAGGTCAAGGCCTTCGCCGTCGAGTACGACGCCGAACGTGCGGCCCACGCACGCCGACTCGTCGATCGCTGCATCCATGGCGATCTGATGGACACACTGATCTCACGCCAGACCTTTGGCCTGCTGTGGCTCAACCCGCCCTATGGCGACCTGAGCAAGGACACCAACGGCAACATCGGCTATCAGGGCCAAGGTCGCGCCAGGCTGGAGAAACTGTTCTACCAGCGCACGCTGCCGCTGCTGCAGTACGGCGGTGTGCTGATCTTCATCGTGCCGTCCTACGTGCTCGACGCCGAGCTGGTCGGATGGCTGACACGCCACTTCGCCGAGCTGCGCATCTACCGTGCGGTGGAGACGCAGTTCAAGCAGGTGGTGATCTTCGGTCGTCGGGTTCGCCAGCGCGACCAGGCATCGGATTCGGTCAAGGCCGTGCGCGGTTTGCTGTTGCAGATCGGGCAGGGCGATACCCAAGCCGAGGAACTTCCGCTGGATTGGCCGTTCCTGCCGTACTCCGTCCCCGCCAGCTCGGCCGAGCCGGAGCACTTCTATCGCGTGACGATGGAGCCCGAGCAGTTCGCCGATGAAGTTGGCCGGCTGCAAGGACTCTGGCCGGCACTCGATATGCACCTGGGGGCCGCGCAGCAGTCGCTGCGGCCGCCGGCCCGTGCCTTGTCGCACTGGCATCTCGCCCTGGCCTTGGCCGCGGGCGCGATTTCCGGCGCGGTGAGGTCCAGGACCGGTCGCGTGCTCGTCGTCAAAGGTGATACCCACAAGGAGAAGACCCTCCAGACGGAATACACCGAACGCGACGACGGCTCCGTGGCCGAGACGCGCATCCTCACCGACAAGTTCGTTCCGGTTATCCGCGCCTGGGACATGACGCCAGGTTCCCTGACTCGGGGCGAGGTGCTGACCATCCGCTGATCGCTGTTCCCCGACGGTTCGCCGTCGCTTTCATCCACCCACCGGGGTCATGTCGCCCCGATGGGGTGCCATGGCCCGCTTTTCTCAAAGGAGAAATCACCATGGCACTCGCAGTTCTCAACCGCGTTTCACAGCAGCGCTTTTCGCCCGGGCAGGTGGTCGTGACCGCCGGCATCGACGAGTTGGTCCGACAGGGCCGGCTCAACCCCGCGCCGTACCTGCGCCGCCATCTTCATGGCGACTGGGGCGACCTGAGCGACAACGACAGGCGACTGAACGATGCCGCGCTGAAGTCCGGCGAGGATCGTCTGTTCTCGTCCTACCAGGTCACGCCCGACCTGAAGCTCTGGATCATCACCGAATGGGATCGCAGCGTCACCACGCTGCTGCTGCCCAGCGAGTACTGATCCTCCTCGACGGCCTTGCGCCGTTCCTTTCTTCCCACCTTGGGGCATGTCTTCGCCCTGATGGGGGAGGTGCATGCCCCTTCACCTTGGAGCATCACCATGTCCCTCGATCTTGAAACTGTTCCCGAAACTGCTGTGCAGGGCGACCTGCTCGAAACGGCGGCTTCTCCCCTCACTCTCAGCCTGCAGGACTTCGTCACCGAGTTCGGCGACGAGCTGCTGGACTCGCTCAACCGCGCCAATCCGCCGGTCTACGCCGGACAAGCGCGGGCGCATCGGCAGATCGTCCTCGCCAGCCTCAAGCGCAAGCTGTTCCAGGCGCAAGCCGATGTGGTCCATGCCGTCACCGAGCTGTTGGTCGACCGCGGCGAACGCGCCGCGATCGTCAATGGCGAGATGGGCTGCGGCAAGACGACCGTTGGTATCGCCACGGCCGCCGTGCTCAACGCCGAAGGCTACCGCCGTACCCTGGTGCTCTCGCCACCCCACCTGGTCTACAAGTGGCGGCGTGAAATCCAGGAGACGGTGGCCGGCGCCAAGGTCTGGGTACTCAACGGCCCTGACACCTTGCTCAAGCTCATCAAGCTGCGCGAGCAGTTGGGTGTGCCTGCAGGCGGTCAGGAGTTCTTCGTCCTGGGCCGCGTGCGGATGCGGATGGGGTTCCACTGGAAGCCAGTCTTCGCCCAGCATCGCACACGCCATGGCGACGTGGCAGCGTGCCCGGACTGCGGCCATGTCATCACCGACCTCGACGGCGAGCCGGCCAACCCGGTCGCGCTGGAAGCCGAGGAGTTCCGCCGAAAATGCAGCCATTGCGCCGCACCGCTGTGGACGCTGATCCGCCCGAGAGGCCTGTCCGCCAGCGACCAGTCCTCTTCCGTGCTCAAAGCCCTGAAGCGTATCCCGACCATCGGGGAGGTCACTGCGCAGAAGCTGATGCAGAAGTTCGGTGATGCGTTCCTCGCGTCGATGCTGGGCGACAACATCCACGAGTTCATCAACCTGATGGACGACCGGGGTGAGCTGGTCTTCTCGGATCGCCAGGCGCACCGCATGGAACGCGCGATGGCGAACATGGAGTTCGGCTTCGGCGAGGGCGGCTACCAGCCGTCCGAATACATCAAACGCTACCTGCCGCAAGGCACGTTCGACCTGCTCATCGCCGACGAGGCGCACGAGTATAAGAACGGCGGAAGTGCCCAGGGCCAGGCCATGGGCGTGCTCGCTGCGAAGTCGCGCAAGACCTTGCTGCTCACCGGCACGCTGATGGGCGGCTATGGCGACGATCTGTTCCACCTGCTGTTCCGAGCCCTGCCGGGGCGGATGATCGAAGACGGCTACCGGCCGACCAAGAGCGGCAGCATGACGTCGGCCGCGATGGCGTTCATGCGCGATCACGGCGTGCTCAAGGACATCTATTCCGAGAGCACTGGCACGGCGCACAAGACGGCCAAGGGTACCAAGGTCTCGGTGCGCACGGTCAAGGCGCCAGGCTTCGGTCCGAAGGGCGTGCTGCGTTGCGTCCTGCCGTTCACGGTCTTCCTCAAGTTGAAGGACATCGGCGGCAACGTGCTGCCGCCCTACGACGAGGAGTTCCGCGAAGTCGCGATGGATGCGGGTCAAGCCGTGGCCTACCGCGATCTGGCGGGGCGGCTGACCCAGGAGCTGAAGCAGGCCCTGGCGAAGCGCGACACGACGCTGCTCGGTGTAGTCCTCAACGTTCTGCTGGCCTGGCCGGACTGCTGCTTCCGGTCGGAGACGGTGGTGCATCCGCGAACGCGCAGCACTTTGGCGTTCGTCCCGGCTCAGTTCAACGAGCTGGAGGTGATGCCCAAGGAGCGCGAGCTGATCGAGATCTGCCGGCAGGAGAAAGCGGAAGGTCGCAAGACCCTAGTCTATTCGGTCTACACCGGCACGCGCGACACCACGTCGCGCCTGAAGGTGCTGCTGGAGCAGGAAGGCTTCAAGGTGGCGGTACTGCGCGCAAGCGTGGATGCCTCTCGCCGCGAGGACTGGATCGCCGAGCAGTTGGACCGCGGCATCGACGTGCTCATCACCAATCCCGAGCTGGTGAAAACCGGCCTGGACCTGCTGGAGTTCCCGACGATCGTGTTCCTCCAGTCGGGCTACAACGTGTATTCGCTGCAGCAGGCCGCCCGGCGCTCATGGCGTATCGGCCAGAAGCAGCCGGTGCGGGTGATCTACCTCGGCTACGCCAATTCCTCGCAGATGACCTGCCTGGGATTGATGGCCAAGAAGATCATGGTGTCGCAATCCACCTCGGGCGACGTTCCTGAATCCGGGCTCGATGTCCTGAACCAGGATGGCGACTCGGTGGAGGTGGCGCTGGCACGGCAGTTGGTGCATTGAGCATCGTTGAACTTGGCGGCCCCTTCGGGGGCCGTTCCTTTGCGGTCGGCGATCAGTTCCCTTTGTTTGCTGCCCAAATGTGCGGACGCGGCGATGGTGACGGCTCCATCTTCGAGGAACCGACCCATGCGACAGTCCTCCCGTCTCCTCGGCCTGGCCGTCCTGTCGGCGGTGATGGCCGAGGCCATCCTGCTATCAGGTTGCGCCACGTCTGCGGCACCTCCCACTTCTGCCCTGGCTGAAGACGCGCCCGCGCTGCGCGACGCGCTTCCAGTCCCGGCGACGATCAACCCTGACCCTGCCGTCTCCTCCGACCTCACACCTGTCGTCCGGTACGGACGCTACACGCTGATCGAACTGGTGTCCGAACCGGCGCAGCGCGACCTGATGCGGCAGGTGGTGGATGTCGTGATTCCGCCAAGCCTCGACGCCAACGTGGGCGACGCAATGCGCCACGTGCTGCGGCGTTCGGGGTATCGGTTGTGCGACACCGCGGACGCCGCGGCGCTGTATGCGCTGCCGCTGCCTGCCGCGCATCTGCACCTTGGGCCGCTGATGCTGCGCGATGCGCTGCTGACGCTCGCTGGCCCCGCGTGGGATGTGTCGGTCGATGACGGTGCGCGCCAGGTGTGTTTCAGGCGTCATGCGACACCTGTCGAGGCTTCCGCGAATCCATCGGCTGCGACCGGCGCCGCACTGCCCTCGGACGAGACCCAAGGTGCCGATGGCCGGGAGGTTCGGCCATGAACCTCCCGCAAATGTCTCCCGACGGCGCAGGCCGTCCACGCTGGCTGAAGATCGCGGCCGGTGTCTGGTTGGCGCTCGTGAGCGCCATCGCCATTGTCGACAGCGTGGCGCTCTCTCGCCTGGTCGAGCAGAGCCGCAGCAGCGTACAGAACGCCCAGATGCAGGCGCTCGCTACCCGCGTCAGCGATCTCGAACATCAAGCCGAAGCCGCGAAGCGCCAGCCCAAGCCGGTCGTCCAAGGGGACTTCGACGCCGCCCTCCAGGCGCTGGAGGAGCGGCTAGCGCACGTTGAACAGGCGCAGGCGACGGATGCGCATGGCGACGACATCAAGGCGCTGCAGGCGCGCGTGGGCGTCCTCGAAGCGCGCCTGAAGAGCAGGGCACTGTCCGCGACAACTTCCCGCAAGACCGCAGAGACGGCCAAGCCCAAAGTGCCCGAACCGCCATTCAACGTGGTCGGCCTGGAGCTGCGCGGCGGCGAACGCTTCGTGTCGATCGCATCGCGCGGCGCCACGGCGCTTATCGACCTGCGGCTGCTGCGCGAGGGGGAGTCGATCGGTGCTTGGCAACTCCAAGCCATCGACGCGCATGCCGCCGTCTTCCGCGTGGACAACCAGACCGTGCGCCTCGCGCTGCCGTAGGAGCGTGCTATGAAGCCAGGCTTTGCGACCGCGATCAGCCTTGCCGTGGCGCTCGCCCTCGCGGCGGCAGGTGGATTCGCGCAGTCGGCGCCGGTGGCGAACTCCCGCGTGACCCCGAGCTTGGTGCAGAACAGCGCCGACGCAGGCTTGGACGAACGCCTCGCACGCGACTGGGGACTGCGGCCCGAGGAATGGGCGCGCTATCGGCAATTGATGCAGGGACCGCTCGGCATCTACTCCCCGAACCTCGATCCACTCACGGCATTGGGCATCGAGGCCCGCAGCGACGAGGAGCGCAACCGCTACGCGGAGCTGCAGGTGCAGGCCGAGTCGCGGCGAGTGGGCAAGACGCTGGCCTACCAGCGCGCCTACGACGCTGCGTGGCAACGCCTGTTTCCTGGCCAGCAGCGCGTGAACCTGCCTGGCGCACGGGCTCCCGGTTCCGACAACAAGGGCTCCGGCCGGCTGGCTGTCTTCGTCAAGGCGGATTGCCCTCCGTGCGAACAGCGCGTGCGCCAGTTGCAGGCGGCCGGCACGGCCTTCGATCTCTACATGGTCGGCAGCCGCCAGGACGATGCCCGCATTCGCCAGTGGGCGGTGCAGGCCGGCATCGACCCCGCACGAGTGCGGGGGCGCACGATCACGCTCAACCACGATGCCGGGCGCTGGCTTTCACTCGGCTTGCCCGGCGAGTTGCCCGCCGTGGTGCGCGAAGTGAACGGCCAATGGCAGCGCCAGTAGCAGCGGCACGGGCCGCATGCGCGGTGCTGGCCCTCAGCGCCTGGTTGCCGATCGCATCGGCCCAGGAAGTGCCGCCGCCGGCTTATCAGCTCGCGGCACAGCGGGCGGGCATACCCTCGCCAGTGCTGTTTGCGGTCGCTCTGCAAGAGAGCGGCGCGCGGCTGCACGGCCGCCTGATTCCCTGGCCGTGGACCCTCAACGTCGCCGGCCGGGCGGAGCGCTATGCCACACGGGCCGGGGCCTGCGCCGGGCTGCGCCGAGCGCTCGCACGCACACCCGCCAGCCGTATCGACGCGGGCCTCGGGCAGGTGAACCTCGGTTATCACGCGCACCGCTACGAGCACCCCTGCGATCTGCTCGATCCGTACCGCAATCTCGCCATCGCCGCGGACATCCTCCTGGAGCAGCACACACCGGGCGAGGACTGGATGGTCGCCATCGGCCGCTACCACCGGCCCGCCGGCGGCGAGCCGGCCGCCCGCTACCGCCGCAGCGTTCACCGGCACCTTGCCCGCGTGCTGGGTCCGGAGGCATCCGTTTCTTCCAACGCTTTCACCCGGACCCGCACGCCATGAAGCGCATCCTGCTTGTCACTACCCTGGGGCTGTGGTCGGCCACCGCCGCCGTCGCGCAATCTGCTCTCCCGCCAACCCAGACGACCGCGTCCCAGGCGCTGATCGTCGTCGAGGACCGTGGTGGCGTCTCGGCCTTGCCGTACTACCAGGCTTTGAATCCACAGGACGCGGGCCCGGCCCAGCCCCCCGTTGCGACACCGGTGCCCCGCGTCGACAATCCGGCCGCTGCGGAAGCGGCCGTGCTGCCGGTTCGCTCGGCGCGACTGACGCCCGGCGACGAGCCGCGCCGCGTGATTCGCGCGCCAGGCTTGACGCCGCTGTTCCTGGTGGGGGACGACGATCGCTCGCGCGCCTGGCTGCGGCAGCGGCGCGCGGCCCTGCAGGAACTGCGGGCGGTGGGACTGGTGGTCAACGTGGCCACGCCCGAGGCCCTGGTCGCACTGCGCCGGCTCGCGCCCGGACTCATGCTTTCGCCAATCTCCGGCGACGATATGGCGCAACGCCTCGGCATCCGCCACTACCCGGTGCTGATCACAGCCACCGGCATCGAGCCTTGAAGCGAAATACGGTGCAGCGTCCGCCATGGCCCAGCCCCACTCCGTCGAGGTACTGCTGCGACCAGCGGTGGAGCTTTACACCGTCGCGGTGTGTATCGGCGCCGCGCTGCTGTGCCTGGTGGCACCGTGGTCGCTCGCGCTGAGCCCCTTACTGGGCCTGGGCAGCGCGCTCGCGTTTCTCACTTTTGGTGCCATCCGCTGGCGGGATGCCTGGGTCATCCTGCGCTATCGCCGCAACATCCGGCGGCTGCGGCGCTACGTGATGACCAGCCGCGATGTGCCGGTCAGCCAGCAACGGCTGTTCATCGGCCGGGGCTTTCGCTGGGACCAGCGCCACACGCACCGGCTCGTGCAGACCTACCGGCCGGAGTTCCGCCGCTACGTCGAGCCGACGGCGATCTACCGCGCGGCGCGGCGCATCGAGGAGCGGCTGGAGTTCGCACCATTTCCTGTCTCGAAGCTGGCGAAGGCCCTGGCCTGGGACAGCCCGCTCAATCCAGCGCGCCCGCTGCCGCCGGTCGGAGGGCTGCCGCGGCTACACGGCATCGAACCGAACGAGGTCGACGTCAGCCTACCGTTGGTCGAACGGGTGGGCCACTCGCTGGTCCTGGGCACCACGCGCGTGGGCAAGACTCGCCTGGCCGAACTGTTCATCACCCAGGACATCCGCCGCAAGGTGGGCGGCCAGCACGAGGTGGTGATCGTCTTCGACCCGAAGGGCGATGCCGATCTCCTGAAGCGCATGTACGTGGAAGCCAAGCGCGCCGGACGCGAGGGCGAGTTCTACGTCTTCCATCTCGGTTGGCCGGACATCAGCGCGCGCTACAACGCCGTGGGCCGCTTCGGGCGCATCTCGGAAGTCGCCACCCGCATCGCAGGCCAGCTCTCGGGCGAAGGCAACTCGGCCGCGTTCCGCGAGTTCGCCTGGCGCTTCGTCAACATCATCGCGCGGGCCTTGGTGGAGCTGGGGCAGCGGCCCGATTACCTGCTGATCCAGCGCCACGTCATCAACATCGACGCGCTGTTCATCGAGTACGCCCAGCACTTCTTCGCGAAGAACGAACCGAAGGCCTGGGACATCATCGTGCAGCTCGAAGCCAGGCTGAACGACAAGAACATCCCGCGCAACATGATCGGGCGCGAGAAGCGCGTCGTCGCGCTGGAGCAGTATCTCTCGCAGGTGCGGGTCTACGACCCGGTACTCGACGGCCTGCGCAGCGCAGTCCGCTACGACCGGACCTACTTCGACAAGATCGTCGCGAGCTTGCTGCCGCTGTTGGAGAAGCTGACCACCGGCAAGATCGCCCAACTGCTCGCGCCGAACTATTCAGACCTCGACGACCCGCGGCCGATCTTCGACTGGATGCAGATCATCAGGAAGCGCGCGGTGGTCTACGTCGGGCTCGATGCGCTGTCCGACGCGGAAGTCGCCGCAGCCGTCGGCAACTCGATGTTCAGCGACCTGGTATCGGTGGCCGGACACATCTACAAGTTCGGCATCGACGATGGTTTGCCGGGTGCGTCGGCCGGCGTGAAGGTGCCGATCAACGTCCACGCCGACGAGTTCAACGAGCTGATGGGCGACGAGTTCATTCCGATGATCAACAAGGGTGGCGGCGCCGACGTCCAGGTCACGGCCTACACGCAAACGCTCTCGGACATCGAGGCGCGCATCGGCAACCGCGCCAAGGCCGGCCAGGTGGTCGGCAACTTCAACAACCTGTTCATGTTGCGCGTGCGCGAGACTGCCACGGCCGAACTGCTGACCCGGCAGTTGCCCAAGGTCGATGCGTATGCGACGACGGTGATGAGCGGCGCGACCGACAGCTCCGATCCCACCGGCAACACCGCCTTTACCTCCAACACACAGGACCGCATCACCACCACCAGCGTGCCGCTGATCGAGCCGTCGCATATCGTCGCGTTGCCCAAGGGGCAGTGCTTCGCACTGATCGAGGGCGGCAACCTGTGGAAGGTTCGCATGCCGCTGCCGGCGCCCGACCCCGACGAGGCGATGCCGAAGGATCTGCAGGAGCTGGCCGGCTACATGCGACAGCACTACGTCGAGGCCGGCGACTGGTGGGAGAACCAGGGTTTGTCCAGCCTGCAGGACAGCGCACTACCAGCCGACCTGGTGGACGACTTCAAGCAGATGGCGGGCGATGCCGCGGAGGCCGAAGCATGACTGGCCCCGCCGTCGCCGCACAACGGCAGCAGGTTCGCCAGCAAGGCCTGATCGCGGGTCTGGTCACGCTGCCGTTTCGCTTCTTCGGCGTACTGTGCGGCTCGCTGCTGCTGTGCATCGTGATCGAGTGCATCGGTCTGCATTTCTTCTGGTCCGAGCAGGGCTGGCACCATGCGCAGGGCATGCTCGATTACGAGCTCGCTCAGGTCTCGGAGAACTTCACACGCAGCGTGCTCGTGCAGGAGCCGGGGCGTAGCGCGCGCCGGCTCATCGAACAGGCCTACGACTGGATGTTCCTCAAGAGCGGTCTGCTCGATTGGATACGTGATGCCGCGGCGCAGTCCCGCGCCGGTGCACACAACCAGGCTCATGACTTCCGCTACTACCTGGGCCAGGTCTACGTGCATGTCGAGAGCTACCTGATCGCGTCGGCCTACACCGTGCTGGTTTTCCTCGTGCGGCTGCTGGTGCTGACTCTGACCTTGCCCCTGTTCCTGATGGCCGCCTTCGTCGGACTGGTGGACGGGTTGGTGCGCCGGGACGTGCGCAGGTTCGGCGCCGGGCGCGAATCAGGCTTCGTTTACCACCGCGCGCGAGCGAGCCTGATGCCGCTGGTTGTGCTGCCGTGGGTTGTCTACCTGGCGCTGCCGGTGAGGGTGCATCCTCTGCTTATCCTGCTGCCCAGCGCGGTGCTGCTCGGTGGCGCCGTGGACATCGCCGCGGCAACGTTCAAGAAGTACCTGTAGTGCTCGTATTCCTGTCTTCCAGACTCGCCTCGCTGCCCACGATCGGAAGGTCTTGGATCGTCCTAAATCGAAATTGCCCGTTGATCATTTGAGGAAGTCCGACGCTACGAAACTCGTTCAAGATGTTCGAGGCTTGCTCAAGACATTCAAGCTTGAGCTTATCAAACACTTCCATTTCAATGGCATTTGTTGGGCTCACAAGCTCAAAGTTTTGAGGCAGCGCAAATTCCGCGGAGAGCGGAACTTGGCCATTGTTCACCTTCTTCTGAGTCTCACCGTCGATATCGCTGATGATCGCCACTCTGCCTGTTACATTCTGGTCGTCGAAGATGCGCGCAACATACTCGACCAACTTCCGGCAGCCATGTCTTCTGGCACTTTCCGCGGAGATGCCTCTAAAGCAGAATGAAATTGGCTCGGAGTTGACTGTAAGATTGGAAACATGGGATACGGTCAACTGTTCATTGCTCACTTCTTCCGTTGCCGAGCAAATAATGAGAATGCAGTCATACTTATCGAAGTCGTGTTTATGTAATCGTTCGGTGCCATTGTCCGCATTGCTCTGCTCACGCGGTTCATGCGGGCAAAATAATCCGGCGATTCGACCAGAGTCAAGAAACGGTATGTGAAACTGAAGCGCAGGTGGCTTAGGCGAGTTCGGGCCTTCAAGCTTGAGGTAGTTACCCCGAATCTTGCCGAGCAAGAAATCGAATTCAATCTGCTCAATTGTTCGATAGTCGCCAGCAAAATATGAGTATATTGACTTGACTGGCAATCTTGAGGAAAAGTCTTCCTGTTGGTTGTAGTCAAACTGCACAAAGTGAGTCATGTCGTACAAATCATCACAGGGCGGCTCAGAATCCATTGTCATTACGAAACCAAGCGGTGCCGAAGCTACCTCTGAGAAGAATTTTCGCGGTTCATTTGTCATCGCTTTGATGGAAACCCCAAAAGGACACAACCGAGACCGTTCTGATATCGTCGCATACATGTAAATGTGAATGCCATCAGGTAGGCTTCGCGCATCCCTATCAAGGACAAATTCCTTCAGCTCCGGTTTGACAGAATGGAACCCTGCGTCGTTTGCACTCAAGAAAATAGACACCACCTGTTTGATAACGCGCAAAGGATATATGGTGTGAGATAGATCGACGCTCACGGCGTCGTTTTTCTTCTCGAGAGCTCTGGCTACACATAGCGCAAATTCGCTGTATGCCGCGCCATACCAACGGCCTGTGCTGTTGTTGCAATTTTTGCAGAGGCTAGGGCCTCCGATACCTTGCTGTAATATCGTGAATGCCGGAGCATAGAGATTGGTCGTGTTGTCAACGAAAATATCCGTTGGACGGGAGTGCTTCACTCTACGCACATTTCCAGAGGCTTTCGACGGAAGGTGCTCAAAGGTCAACTCTTTCTCTTCGCCGCAGATACAACAGCTTCCAACGATCTTTTCCTTATTGCGTTCGACGTGTGACGCCATGTTTCACTCCTTCGCAGCTGGTTCGCCAATAGCGACTACTCCTTGACCTCAAGGCGCAGAAAATCCGCGGGCCGCTTCGATTCGTTGATTTCGTCATGGGGCAGCAGGTACTTACAGAGCTTGGTGCCGACGCACGCCGCGTGATCTGAAGCGTGCTTGCACCACCGCACGGCGGCAGCGGCCTTGGCTTGCACCTCCTGTGTGTTGATGTCGGCGCGCGCCTTGGTCTCCACCATGAAGATGGTCGTATCTGTCTCGGCCACTAAGTCGGGTATGTATTCCATGTCTGTCCCTCGCTTGCGTCACCGCCCGAGCAGCGCGGCGGCGGCATCCATCTGTTCGTGCTCGAAGGCCGGCGCGAAGTCATCCAGCTCGACCGCGCGCAATCCGACCTCCGGGCTGAGTGCGACTTGGCGCCAGTTCGATACCGCGGCATGCACCTCACCCAGCACGGCCAAGGCCTGTGCCTCGTCCAGCGCGAAGTATGATGCGCGGGCCAGCAGCATCTGCACGTCGGTGATCGGCCCATCCTGCTCAGTCAGCCAGGTCTTGGACTCCCTGTCCTTGTCCGGGAAAGGATTGATGTCGAAGGCAGGCGCAAGCCGCCACAGCCCGTGCTCCACGTGCAGGAATCCGTGGTTTTGCAGGTGATCGTCCACGTTGGTGATCAGCAGGTTGAGAACCAGGCGGCGCCAAAGCTGGCGTACATCCTCGGTGGGGGCGTGGCTGTGGGAGCGGATGGCGTCGGCGATCTCGGTATAGCTACGATCCTCCTCGCGTGAGGCCTGCAGCAGCGATGCGGCCGACTGGTAGGGAATGCGGCCGTCTTCGCTGTCGCGGTCGAACCGGCGGATGACCGCTACCGGCACCTCGTTTCCGCTGTCACCCAGCAAGACGATGCGCGCGGGCGCGGCATCGATGCCCGCCAGCGCCGCCAGCTTCAGGGCCAGCACCTCGCCGCGCGTGACGCTGCGGGTGTCGCCCACGCTCGGAAACTTGCCGATGGCCAGCCAGCCGTCCTCGTCCACCATCGTGCACTTGGGCCGCAGCCCGCCGAGCGACGTGCCCTTGCCTTGCAGGTAGCGCAAATCCTCCGCCGATTCCTGCCCGCGTTCGACGGCACGGCTAGCCTGGTAGATGTGCTCCAACTCGATCAACGGCGGCGTGTTGCGCCGGCCTTTCGCGACCGTCCTGTGCCACGTCCCATCGGCATCGCGCAGGCGCAGTGCACCGACGCGGCTAAAGTCGTCGACTGCCAGAAGGTAGTCCAGCTCGGTGATGGCAGGCAGTCCCGGATCGACCCGACGGCGCTTGGCATGGTCGCGGGCGATGATGCGTCGGCCCCAGGCATCCGGCGCGGTATCTGCGATCGCACCATGGAACACGGAATCATGGGGCGATGCGGCCTTGTGCGGCTGGTGGCCCGGCATCAACTGCAAGTCGGCCGACACGTTGAAGCACGCCGGATTGGCTAGCCAGGCCGCATCATAGGCGAAGGCGCAGTTCTCGCGCCGTCCCTGCCGGACATAGATGAGCGAGCCGACCGGCAGGCCCGCCTTGCCGATGCACAACTGGACCTGCTGACGGATCGGGGCGACGGCAGCCATCAGAGCGCTCCCGAGGTGCCGCCTGGCTTGCTGCGCACACGCTTGGGCAAGCGCTCGTCCATCAGCGTCAGGCCGATCTCGTCGTGAGCAGTGTCCAGCAGATGCTCCAGCGCCTGGATTTCGCCGAAGACATGCAGCGCACGGGCGATAAAGTGGATGGGTACGCGCACGTCACCTTTCTCCATGCGGCGCACGGTGGAAAGGGATGCCCCCATACGCTCGGCCAGCGAAGCCTGCGAGATATGGCGACGGCGGCGCGCCAGCGAAATGTCGCTGCCGAGCTTGTGGATGGCGCGCTCGACAGGAAGGGGAATCGGGGATTCCATGCTAATCGCTCCCAATGGATTCTTAATGTCGGATACAGAGTTCTGTCGGGACGATTATATCAGGCGATACCATGGAATGGCAATAAATGCTCCCATGGGGGCATTTAACTTAAATTTGCGTTCCATTGAGAACTCTAATGTGGCGGAATTAGGTCGCGCTACGCACTTCTGGCTCAATGACTGGGCGGTGTTGCGCCATCAATCCGGTCGCACAGGAGTTCCCTTTCTCTGCTGCGCCTGAGTGGGGGGCGCAGCAGCATCAACGCCATTCACTACACGGGGGAATGGCGATGGAACAAACCCGCCGACGCATTGCCACATGGCCGCGCGCAATGGCTGCGTTGCCGCTGGTGTTGGCCCTCTCGGTTTCGGCCGTGCGTCCGGCCGTGGCCTCCGACGGTGCTCTGGAGCGCGAGCAACTCGCGGCCCTGGCGCGTCAGATCGAGCTGGCCGATCGGCTAGCCAACCATCTGGCAGACCAGGCCGCCAGAACCGCGTCGTCAGAGCGTGCCAGCTACCACTTCGACTACGCCCGGCTTCGCGCCGATCTGCAGCGCATCCGCGCCGGCGTGCAGGACTACCTCGTTCCGCAGCGCGCCCAACCGCGCGATCCCGTGGCCCTCACGGGCGACTACACCCGCGGCCGCATCGCAGACGACAAGGAGGCGCCGTCGCCATGACCCCTTCCGCCGATCAGATCGCCGCGTTCCAGGCCAACGGCGGCTTCACGCCCGCGACCGTTTCCACCGTCGTGCTCGGCTTCGTCTTCGCCATCCTGCTGCTGTGGGGCGTATGGGCGATGCGCACCGCCTATGTCGGCTGGGCCGAGCAGCGGCTGTCCCAACGCCAGTTCCTCGGTGTCATCGTGCGTTTTGTCGCGATGTACCTGGTGCTGAGCTTCTTCCTTCTGTCCTGACCACCACGAAAGGGTATTCCGCCATGAACGCTTCTTCCCTTGCGCATCGCGCTTCCTCCCGCTTCCCGCTGCTCACCCCGCAGCGTATTACTGCTGCACTCGCGCCGCTGGCGAGCGCAGTCGCACCGCTGTCCTCGCACGCGGCCGGCCTACCCACGATGGAAGATCCGTCGCGTGGTACGGGCAGCGGCATCATGCAGACGCTGCAGAACTACGGCTACGACATCGTGCTGCTGGTCGCACTGCTCGTGGTCGCTTCGATGTTTATCGGCGTCTGCTACCACGCCTACACGCGCTACGCGGAAATTCACACTGGCCGCGCCACCTGGGGTCAGTTCGGCCTGACCGTGGCGGTCGGCGCCATCCTGCTGGTCGTCGGCATCTGGTTGCTGACGAAGGCCACCGGCGTGCTGTAAGGGCCGCACCCGATGGCTGGTCCCATGGACAGTTCGCGGGACATCCCGCGCGACGGGCTCGTGACCTTTCTGCCGCATCGCCTGAACCGGCATCCGGTGGTCGTGCGCGGGCTCACCGCCGACGAGCTGTGGGTCTGCGCGGGCCTGTCGGCCGCGGCCGGCTTCGTGGCCGGGGTGCCACTGGCGTGGCTCACCCACAGCATCGCCATGGTCCCGACGCTGATCGTCGTGGGCATCGGCATCGGCGTCTTCGTGGGCGGGGGACTGCTGCGCCGGTACAAGCGCGGCCGGCCCGACACCTGGCTGTACCGCCAGCTCCAGTGGAAGCTCGCGCTGCGCCACCCCGCGCTGGCGGCCCACGTGGGCGGTGGGCAGCTCATCACCCGTTCGGGCTGGTGGACCACGCGGCGCCAGCGCCCCGGCCACCACGCCACACGAGCTGCGGCTGTTCCGCCCTCCGGACGGACGGCACGCGGCGACAGGAGGGCCATCCAGTGAGCCGATTCCGCAACGAAGTCCTGCACCTGCAAGCTCACGTGAAGACGCTGCGCCTGGGTGCGGCTGCTCTGCTCGTGGTAGCACTGCTGCTCGGCGCGGGCTGGTGGAGCGCGCCCAAGAGCCTGACCATCCACGTCCCGCCGGACCTGCGCTCGGGCAGCACCCGCAAGTGGTGGGAGGTACCGCCGGAGAGCGTCTATGCCTTCACGTTCTACATCTGGCAGCAGGCCCAGCGCTGGCCGACCAATGGCGAGGAGGACTACCCGCGCAACCTGCGCGCGCTGTCCACCTATTTCACGCCGAGCTGCCGGGCTTTTCTGCAGCAGGACTACGAATACCGGCGCGGCAACGGCGAGCTGCGCCAGCGCGTGCGCGGCATCTACGAGATTCCGGGCCGGGGCTACGGCGACGACCCCGCATCGCGCGTACAGGTGCTGTCCGCGAACGACTGGATCGTCACGCTGGACGTGAGCGCCGACGAGTACCTGGGTTCGGAGCAGGTCAAGCGCGCGCTGGTGCGTTACGCACTGAAGGTCGTACGCATGGACATCGACCCCGAACGCAACCCCTTCGGCCTGGCGCTGGACTGCTATGCAAATGCGCCCCAGCGCATCGAGGCCCCGCAAGCTCCGGCGCCCGCCGGCAAGCCCGCCACGCCCGTCAGCCCAGCCGCGCCTTTGCAGGGAGCAACCCCATGAAGCGACTCATCCCGTCGGCCCTGGCCGGCATGCTGTTCGGCCTTGGGCTGGTACCCGCCGGACAGGCCATGGAGATTCTGCGCTGGGAGCGGCTGCCATTGGCCGTGCCTCTCGTGGTCGGCCAGGAGCGCGTGGTCTTCATCGACCGCAACGTGCGCATCGGCGTGCCGGCAGGCGTCGGCGAAAACCTGCGCGTGCAAAGCGCGGGCGGCGCGATCTACCTGCGCGCGAGCAAGCCCATCCCATCCACGCGGCTGCAGCTGCAGGACGTGGAATCCGGGGCGCTGATCCTGCTCGACATCGCCGCCGAGCCGGCGAAGGCGGGCCAGGCCGCGCTGGAACCGGTGCGCATTGTCGAAGGCGAAGCGACACCTGCGCACTACGGTGAGCAGGCAGGCACGCCTCCGAGCACCGACGACGACACGCAGGGCGATACGCCTGCGTCGGGGCGCACGCCCACCCACAGGCGGGAAACGCCGGTGGCCGTGGTCCTGACCCGTTACGCAGCGCAGAACCTGTATGCGCCGCTGCGGACGGTGGAACCTGTTGCCGGCATCGGCCGCGTGAACCTGCGGCGCAATCTGGCGCTGGACACCCTGTTGCCCACGCTGCCGGTACGGGCACGGGCACTGGCCGCCTGGCGGCTCGCAGACCAGTGGGTGACGGCCGTGCGGCTCACCAATACCACCGCACGCTGGCTGGACCTGGACCCGCGCGCCCTGCAGGGCGATTTCGTGGCGGCGACGTTCCAGCATCCGACATTGGGGCCGGCCGGGCAGTCGTCCGACACGACGGTGATCTACCTCGTCACCCGCAGGCATGGCCTGGCCGAGTCGCTGCTGCCGAGGATCGGCCGCATCGATGCCACCGTGAATCTGCCGCCTGCCGGGGCCGCCGGCGCGGCCGAGGGAGCCGGCGATGAAAAGTAACCCGCTCCTGAAGTGGCTCTTGATCCCGATGGGGCTGCTGCTGGTCTTCGTCGGCATCAAGCTGTTCTCCGGCGAGCGGGGCGCCAAGCCCGCACCGGCCGGCGCCGCCAGCCAGCTCACGCCCGAGGAAATGAAGGCCCTGGGCGTCGAGGGCGACACGCCGCGCGACACCGTCGCCACGCTGGTCGCCCAGGTCAAGCAGTTGCGCAACGAGCTGCAGACCGCGCTCACCGACAACAAGAATCAGAAGGCCGAGAACGAACGCATGCGCACCCGCGAGGGCGCGATCGACCAGCGCATCCAGACCGCTTTGGACGGCGAGCGCGGTCGCCTGCAGCAGGACCGCGAGCAGGTGGCCAACGACCGCCAGCAGACCCAGGGCCTGCTGCAAGACCTGCAGAGTCGCCTCGACAGCCTCTCCGGCAAAGGCAGCCAAGCCGATCTGCCGGTCGGGCTGGGCCTGGAGGACAGCGACGGCAAGAACTTCGGCGGCAGTCAGAGCAGCGGCGCCCGCCCCAGCAGCGGCGGTGGCACACGCTGGGTCGAGCCGGACGACGCGAAGCCGACCAAGAATGGCGGCACGACCGGCGGACTGAACTTCCCGACGAGCTTCGGCCCGGCGCAGAAAGCCCTCTCGAACGCCGCCGATACGGCGGCCGATGCCGGCACGCAGGCGGCCAGCGCGGTGCGCCCGTCCGCCAAGCCGGTCTACACGGTGCCCTCGAACTCGACGCTGATGGGCTCGATCGCGATGACCGCGCTGATCGGGCGCGTGCCGATCGATGGCACGGTGAACGACCCGTACCCGTTCAAGGTGTTGATCGGCCCGGACAACCTGACCGCCAACGGCCTCGACATTCCCGACGTGGCCGGCGCCGTGGTCAGCGGCACGGCCTCGGGTGATTGGACGCTTTCGTGCGTGCGCGGCCAGATTCGCAGCATCACCTTCGTGTTCCAGGACGGCACGATCCGCACCGTGCCGGAGGACGGCAACCGCGCGCAGGGCAGCGGCGGTCAAGCCAATGGCGCCAATGGCAACAGCACCACGCAGGGCGGCTTGGGCTGGATCAGCGATCCCTACGGCATTCCGTGCGTCTCGGGGGAGCGGCGCAGCAACGCCCAGCAGTACCTCGGCTCGCAGGCGCTGATCACCGCAGCAGGTGCCGGCGCGGCGTCGCTCATCAAGTCCAACAACGGCAGCGTGGCCGTGGTCGCCAACAGCAACGGCTCGCTCGGCACGGTCGGCATCAGTGGCAACGAGGCGGTGGGCCGCATCCTGGCCGGCGGCGTGCGTGACATGGCCGATTGGGTGAACAAGCTCTACGGCCAGGCGTTCGCCGCGGTCTACGTGCAGCCCGGCGCCAAGGTCGCCGTTCATCTGGAACAGCCGCTCAACATCGACTACGACGCCAAGGGGCGCCGGGTCAATCACCGCATCGGAGGCGCCCATGCGTCGGATCTGGACTGAGGTGGCCGCGACCGTGCTCGCGGTCATGGCGCTGGGCGGCTGCGCCACCAGCAAGGACCAACTGCTGCCGCACGGCGACAGCACCATGCTCGACGTCTGGCAGCAGGAGACCGGCGGGAGCGGTGCCGCCGGTGGGCAGGCGGCGCGGCAACTGCTCGATGCGCGCCAGGGCCTGCGCCGCCCACTGACCGACGCCGACGTGCAGGCAACGCCGGCCGCCAACGCCTACACGCGCACGGCGAGCACCGAAATCTATCGGCAGTTCCGGCGTCTGCCGAATCCCGACCTGGTGATGTACGTGTTCCCGCACCTGGCCGGCACCGACCCGGTGCCCGTGCCCGGCTACAGCACGGTGTTTCCGCTGTACCAGCGTGTCCAGTACGCGATGCCGGGCGAGCGCGTGGAGGACTACTGATGGCCTGGTCCATCCCATGGGTGCGCAAGGCAGCACCGTCCACCACTCCCGCGATCCCGTCAGCCGACATGGCCGATGCAGCCGACGATACCTGGGAGCGGCATGTGGCCGCGCTCGCCGATGCAGCTATCCCGGAACCTGGCAGCGTGCTCGACGCAAGCCGGCGTCGGCCCGCGACCCAGGCCGACCACGAGGCACTCTACGGCGTCGCGCCGTCGTTCGCGGACATGCTGCCCTGGGTGGAGTACCTGCCGGGCTCCAAGAGCATGCTGCTGGAGGACGGACAGTCGGTCGCGGCCTTCTTCGAGCTGGCGCCGGTCGGCACCGAAGGACGCGAGATGGCCTGGCTGTGGCAGGCCAGGGACGCGCTGGAAAACGCTCTGCAGGATTCGTTCGACGAGCTCGACGAGAACCCTTGGGTGGTCCAGCTCTACGCCCAGGACGAATCGAACTGGGACAGCTACCTGCGCACGTTGGCGAGCTACGTGCGGCCGCGTGCCCAGGGCAGCGCCTTCAGCGCGTTCTACCTGCGCTTCTTCGCGCACCACCTGCGCGCCATCGCCAAGCCCGGTGGGTTGTTCGAGGACACGACGGTGACGCGCCTGCCGTGGCGCGGCCAGGTGCGGCGGGTGCGCATGGTGGTCTATCGGCGCACACCCACCGCCGCAACGGCCCGCAGGGGCCAGTCACCCGAGCAGGCGCTGGCGACGATCTGCGACCGGCTCGCCGGCGGGCTCGCCAACGCGGGTGTGAAGGCCCGCCGCCTGGCTGCCGCCGACATCCACGACTGGCTGCTTCGCTGGTTCAATCCGCACCCCACGCTGCTGGGGCCGACCGCCGAGGACCGGGAACGCTTCTACGCACTGACCCGCTATCCAGAGGAGGCGGAGGAAGGCGAGATCGAACTGGCAGGGGGCGACTTCGCGCAGCGGCTGTTCTTCGGCCAGCCGCGCTCGGACGTGGATAATGGCACCTGGCTGTTCGATCGCCTGCCGCATCGGGTCATCGTCATGGACCGTTTGCGCATGCCGCCCTCGACGGGCCACATCACCGGCGAAACGCGCAAGGGCGGCGATGCGGTCAACGCGCTGTTCGACCAGATGCCGGAAGACACGGTGATGTGCCTGACGCTGGTCGCCACGCCGCAGGACGTGCTCGAAGCGCACCTGAATCACCTGAGCAAGAAGTCGGTCGGCGAGACCCTGGCTTCCGAGCAGACCCGGCAGGACGTGCAGCAGGCGCGCGGCCTGATCGGCAGTGCGCACAAGCTCTATCGCGGCGCACTGGCCTTCTACCTGCGGGGCCGCGATCTGGCCCAGCTCGACGCACGCGGGCTGCAACTGGTCAACGTCATGCTCAACGCCGGCCTGCAGCCGGTACGCGTGGAAGACGAGGTGGCGCCACTCAACAGCTACCTACGTTGGTTGCCCTGCGTGTTCGACCCGGCCCTGGACAAGCGCCAGTGGTACACCCAGCTGATGTTCGCGCAGCACGTCGCGAACCTCGCGCCGGTGTGGGGCCGCAGTCAGGGGACCGGGCATCCGGGCATTACCTTCTTCAACCGCGGCGGCGGTCCGATCACCTTCGATCCCTTGAACCGCCTCGACCGGCAGATGAACGCACATCTGTTCCTGTTCGGCCCCACGGGCTCGGGCAAGAGCGCCACGCTCAACAACATCCTGAACCAGGTGACGGCGATCTACCGGCCGCGCCTGTTCATCGTCGAGGCGGGCAACTCGTTCGGCCTGTTCGGCGACTTCGCCGCGCGCCTGGGGCTGACGGTGCATCGCGTCAAGCTCGCCCCCGGTGCGGGGGTGAGCCTCGCACCCTTCGCCGACGCGCACCGGCTGGTGGACACGCCCAGCCAGGTGCAGACCCTGGACGCCGACGACTTGGACGAAGACCGCGACGCGGCGGCGCAGGTCGCCGATGCGGACGAGCAACGCGACGTGCTGGGTGAGCTGGAGATCACCGCGCGGCTGATGATCACCGGCGGCGAGGACAAGGAAGAGGCCCGCATGACGCGCGCCGATCGCAGCCTGATCCGTCAGTGCATCCTCGATGCGGCTCAGCGTTGCGTTGCCGAGAAGCGCACCGTGCTCACGCGCGACGTGCGCGATGCACTGCGCGAGCGCGCCCGCGACGCCACGCTGCCGGAAACGCGGCGCGCCCGCCTGCTGGAGATGGCCGATGCGATGGACATGTTCTGCCAGGGTGTGGACGGCGAGATGTTCGACCGTCCCGGTACGCCCTGGCCCGAAGCCGACATCACGATCGTTGACCTCGCCACCTTCGCGCGCGAGGGCTACAACGCCCAGCTCTCGATCGCCTATATCAGCCTCATCAACACGGTGAACAACATCGCCGAGCGCGACCAGTTCCTCGGCCGGCCGATCATCAACGTCACCGACGAGGGCCACATCATCACCAAGAACCCGCTGCTCGCGCCTTACGTGGTCAAGATCACGAAGATGTGGCGCAAGCTCGGCGCCTGGTACTGGCTGGCGACGCAGAACATCGACGACCTGCCCAAAGCCGCAGAACCCATGCTCAACATGATCGAGTGGTGGATCTGCCTGTCCATGCCACCCGACGAGGTGGAGAAGATCGCGCGCTTCCGCGAGTTGAATCCGGCGCAGAAGGCGCTGATGCTCTCTGCCCGCAAGGAGGCCGGCAAGTTCACCGAAGGCGTGATCCTCTCGAAGTCGATGGAGGTGCTGTTCCGCGCGGTGCCGCCCAGCCTCTACCTGGCGCTGGCGCAGACCGAACCGGAAGAGAAGGCCGAGCGCTTCCAGTTGATGCAGCAGTACGGCATCGGCGAGCTGGATGCCGCCTTCAAGGTGACCGAGAAGATCGACCGGGCCCGCGGCATCGAGTCGCTCGCGCTCGATGCGTTGGCATGAAGGAGGGCACGATGCCGCTGCTTCGCTTTGTTCGTTCCCGCGTCTTCCTCGCCGGGCTGCTGACGGCTGCGCTGCTGCTCACTGCAGCTGTGTGGGCGTTCCTGCCTCTGCATGCCGCAAGATCCGCCGCGCGTCCCGCCCGCGCGGAGTTGCCCGTCACCAATGCGGCTCATGTCGAGCCTGGTTCACCGGCGCCGGCAGGTCCACCCTGGCGCTACGGCCGGGCGGATGCGCGTTTCACGGTGGTCGAGTACGCCGACCTCGAATGCCCGTTCTGCCGCGCGTACTTCGCCGTGCTCAAGCGCTGGATCGACCAGCATCCCGAAGTCGCCTGGCAATGGCATCACCTGCCGCTATCGATGCATGAGCCCGCGGCGTCGGCTGACGCGCGCCTGGTCGAGTGCGTCGGCCAGACCGGCGGTCACGCCGCGTTCTGGCTGGCCGTGGAGTGGGTCTATGCCCATTCGCGCGGCGATGGGCAGGGCTTGCCCAAGGGGCTGCGCTATCCCGACCTGACGCCCGACGCGCAGCAGTGCCTCAACTCCGAACGGCCGGATGCGGTGATCCGCGCGCAGGCCGGCGAGGCCGCCCAGCAGCACATCGCCGCCACGCCCACGCTGCGCCTGCAGGACCGCCAATCCGGCAAGACGCTGCTGCTGCGCGGGCCTGTCGACGGTGACGCCTTGCTGTCGGCCATCGACTTGCTGGCCGCAGGGGGCGTCGCTGCCCCGTCAACGAAGGAAATGCCTGCCGAGCCTATCGGCGACATGCCCAGGTAGCCACGATCTTCAAGGCTACGACGCGGCCTGGCCGCGCTGATCGACCCCGTTCGCCTCGCATCCATCGACGCGAACAGCCACTGCGCGAGCGGTGGTGGATGCCGCTGTTTTCTTGTTCCCATTCCCATCGTCCCCGGAGGGTTCGCCCTCCCGGGGCGGGCGTCCTCCCAACTCATCCCTTGGAGGTTCGCCATGTCTTATACCGTTACCGACTCCCGCCCGGAGTCACTGGCCCTGATCGCCGCGCAGCACGAGGACTGGATCATCCAGCAGGCCATCACCTTGCTGGAGCACCGCATCTTCAAGGCCGGGCCTTGCCTCTCCAGTCCCGCTGCCGTGCGCGACTACCTGCGTCTGAAGCTCGTCCCCGAGCCCAACGAAGTCTTCGCCGTCGTCTTCATGGACAGCCAGCACCGCGCGCTGGCCTACGAGCCGCTGTTCAAGGGCTCGGTCGACCAGACCTCGGTGTACCCACGGGTAGTCGTCCAGCGCGCCTTGGCCCTCAACGCCTCGGCATTGATCCTGGCGCACCAGCATCCATCGGGGGTGACCGAGCCCTCGGCCGCCGATCGCGCGCTCACGGAACGGCTCAAATCCGCCCTGGCGATGGTCGATGTCCGGGTGGTGGATCACTTCATCGTCGGTGAGGGCGCGCCGTACTCATTTGCCGAAGCCGGTCTGCTGTAGCCGCAGTCTGCATCCGGCCTCTCCACGCAGTGTCATTCAACCCCGCGGGAGCCTCGGCTCCCGCTTCCTTTCGTGGCTGCCCCAAAGCGGAATGGCTGCGGTGCGCTTTCTTTGTCGCGAACGAGGCGGCGTTGGCGTTCGATTGGGGCTTCGATTCATTCCCAGGACGCCCGGCCATGACGGCTCCCCATTCCTTCATCTCTCAGCGCTTGCGAGCCATCGGTACGGCCCTCGCGTCGTGGGGCGTCGTGTCGTCCGCAGTCTGTACGGCGGCGACGGCAGCCGAGGTGCTCGTGATCACCGACAGCGGGCACCCCGTGCGGGTAGCGGCCGGTACGCGCGTCGTCGAGCTGGACCTGCCGGCGCGCATCGAGACCGAGTTGGCCGCAGGCCTGCCGGCCGATCCCGCCCGCGCCTCCGCCATCGTGCAGCAACGCCTGCGCGAGGGTGGGCAGGACTTGCAGCGCCGCATCGGGCGCGCCTACCAGGACGTCGCGCAGGCTTGGGGCCTGGGCATCGTCAAGGTGCCCGCCGTGGTCGTCGATCGGCGCTACGTGGTCTATGGCGAGTCGGATGTCGCCCGCGCTGCGGCGCGCATCGAAACCTATCGGAGGACCCAGCCATGATCCGCCTGCCGTCGACACCTTCGCGCCGCAGGCGCATGGCGGGCGCCTCGCTGCTGTTGGCCAGCGCAGCCTCGTCTTTCGCCCTGGACACGGCCACCATCGTGACCTCAGCACTGTCGCCGGATTGCCTGGAGTACCGCGTCGTCGGCATCTGCTACTGGCTGTTTTGCACGCCGTTCGGCTGCTCGGTGCGCACCTCGGTGAAGGTGCGGCATTACGTGCCGGATGCAGTGGTGTCGAGCTACTCGAACACCGGCGAAAACCCGTGGGTGGAAGTGCGTCCGATGAGCGTGCCCAACCTCACGGCCCGGGCCGGCGGCGATGGCACCACCAACCACGACAACGAGAACAACCTCGCAAAGTTCAAGAACGCGGACGTGATCGGGCATCCTGCCGGCGCGGTGTTCAGCCAGTTCGCCAGCGCATCCGGCTACACCTGCCAGGGTGCCGGCACGGCCTTCATGCCGTACCTGTTGAGCACGCTCGACACGCTGGCCTGGCGCTACAACGTCCCCGAGATGGTGTACCCGGAGGCGTTGATCCCAGGCATGCGCGAGATCGGCGGCCGCACGACGCTGAACCTGTGGGGCAACGTCTATCCGCGCGGCGGCTTCCTGCACCAGACCGACGACTACAAGAGCGGCGCCGTGGTCGCGCAGCGCGCGGGCGACATCGTCACCCGCCGCGCTCAGCCGCACGTCTATCAGCCGCTGCTCGCCAGTGCGCGCGATGGCTACTGGCCCGCCGGCGCGCTCATGGAGACCGACGCCTCGACCGGCAAGTGGCAGGAGCTGACGCCGACGCTCTCGACTACCTGTGCTGTGTTCCCGCATAGCAATACGCGGGTGCAGGCCCAACAGGGTGACTACGCCTGGGCGCTGTGGCGGCCCTATGCCTGCTGCCGGCGGCGCGGACAGGTGTTTCTCGGCAGCGTCGATTTCATGTGAGGTGATCCGATGAAAGCGTCCTTTTCCCGTTTCATTCAACGCGCAAGACCCTACAGGCTGGCCATCGCACTCGTCTGCGCCTTCACGGCAGCGATAGGCGTCGCATGGGCGCAGACCCGCATCGACCCAAGTGGCGCGAGCGTGAACGGCAGCGTCATCGGCGACGACGTGCTCTACAGCATCGGCGGCGGCCGCGCCGTGTCCATGAGCGGTGCCGGGAACATGCAAAGCATCGGCGTCGGGATCGGCTGGAACAGCAACCTGATCTGCGGAAACATGAGCATCACGACCACGCTACAGAACCAGCTCAACGGCATCACCAACGGGTTCCAGTCGATCATGAGCACCGTGATCCAGAACGCCACCAGTGCCGTGGCATCGCTGCCGGCGTTGATCATCCAGCGCGCCGATCCGGGTCTCTACAACCTGCTCACCAACGGCGTCCTGCAGGCCCGTCTGGATTTCGACCGCTCGAAGATGACCTGCCGGGCCATCGCCAACCGGATGGCCGACATGGCCGGCGGTCAGGCCGGCTGGGACCAGCTCGCCGAGGGCATGGCGCTGCGGGATGCGGTCAGCGGCAACGATGCCGTGTCGGCCATCGAGCAGGCCGAATCGAACAGGGGCAACAACGGCGTGCCCTGGGTTGGGGGTGGCAACGCGGGCGGTTCGGGGCAGGGTTCGATCAAAGTGGTGGGCGACGTGACCCGCGCGGGCTACAACCTGCTCAACGGCCGCAGCGTCACGGACACCTCGTCGATCCCGCGCGCTTCCTGCGGCAACCGGCTGACCTGCCAGACCTGGAGCTCGCCCGATGCCGCCGCGGCCTTTGCAACCCGCGTGCTGGGCGAGCGCGAGCAGCGCACCTGCGAGAGCTGCACGAAGACGCAGACCACGCCCGGCGTGGGGCTGACGCCAGTGATCCAGGAGGAGTACGAGACCAAGCTGCAGGCGCTGCAGGATCTGGTGACTCGTGCGAAGCCGACGACGGTGACGAACCTGGAAGCTGCTAGTAGCAATTCGCTGCCGATCACCCGTGGTGTGATCGAGGCCCTGCGGGACGAGCCCGACCAGGATCTGCTGGGCAAGCGCCTGGCCTCGGAGGCTGCACTCTCCAGCGTGCTGGAAAAGGCTTTGCTGTTGCAGCGCACGCTGTTGACCGGCAAGAAGGAGCCTAACGTCGCCGCCAACGAGCTGGCCGTGAAGGCGGTCGACCAGGAGAACGGCACGCTGGAGCAGGAGATCAACAACCTCAAGACCGAGCTCGAACTGCGGCGCACTCTGGCCGGCAATTCCGCGATGGCGATCATTCAACGGCACAGCACCAGGGCGGGCGGATCGCGCGGCATCTTCGAGGGTGATACGACCCGTGACCGGCTCAAGGAAGTGCAGAAGCCGCGGGGCACGCCATGAGCATCAGGAGCTGGCTGTGGCCGGCCCGGCTGTTCAACCGCCGCGTCGGTATGGCGTTGCTGTGGGCGCTGCTGGTCGCTTGTATTGCCGTGGCCGTGAACATCATCGGTATCGGCATCGTCGGCAGCATTGATGACTGGGAGCGCTGGCTGCACGCGCACTCGGCGCACTTCCTGGTTTGGCGGCTGCTTGTCTACACGGTGACGGCCTATGGCTGGTGGTGGATGCGCGGGCGGCTGCGCGAGCGCGAGCCCGAGTCAGAGTCGCACCAGCGCCTGCTGCGCGTCGAGATCGCGGCCGTGGTCACCATCGTGCTGCTCGAAGCCTGCCAACTACTGCGCGCAAGCTGAGGCGGGGAGAAATGAAATGACGCTCTACACCACGGACTACCTCGAGTATTACCTGACCCTGGTGGGCTGGGTGATCAACAACGGCATCTGGAACATCCTGGTGGCCAGCGGCGTGTTCGCGCTGCCGTTCGTCGCCATCGTGATCCATGAGTGGCTGCGGGCGCGGGCCGAAGGCGCGGACGAGGGCAACAAGGGCGTGCTGTCCTCGATGCGCATCGAGAACCGGGTATGGGTAGCAATCCTGGTCATCATGTTCGCCGGCATTCCCTTCATTCCCGTCGATCTCAGCACAATCAGGTTCGACACAACCCGTTCGGCGCAGTGCCAGGTCAACGTGCCGCAGCCGGCGGATACGGGCTGGTCCAACGCCTACACCACGCTCAACAACCAGAGCGCACTGGTGCCGGTGTGGTGGTTTTTCATGCACGCCATCTCGAAGGCCGTCACTGGCGCTGCGGTCGCGGCGATTCCCTGCGGGACCGATCTGCGTCAGATGCGCATGGACGTCGATGCCACGCGCATCAGCGATCCGGTGTTGGCGCAGGAAGTCGCCGACTTCGTCCACGACTGCTATGGGCCGTCGCGCGCCAAGCTGTTCATGAACCGGCCGACGCTCTCCGACGATCAGATGAACGACGTGACCTGGATCGGTTCGAGCTACTTCCAGAGTACGTCCGGCTTCTACGACACTTACCATTCGGGCACACCACGCACGGCCTGGCCTTACGACGCAACCCGCGACGCGGGCCTGGCCCAAGTGGACAGCGGCGGCGGCTATCCGACCTGCCAGCAATGGTGGTCAGATGGTGGCAGCGGGCTGCGCGCGCGCCTGCTGGCCCAGGTCGATCCGGATCTGCTCTCCCGTATCGGCCACTGGGCGGGGTTCCTGTCGCAGAACGAGGTGAATGACTCGGTGATCCGCGCGGTCGTGTCGCCGAGCCAGCAGAAGATGAACCAGGGCGCCGTCTATACCGACTACGGCGGTCAGATCGAGAAGACGCTGCCCAACATCGTGACCCGTGGTGCCGGTGACCTCGGGATGACCGTCGGCTCGCTGGGCTTCTTTCCAGCCATGGATGTGGTCCGCCAGGCGTTGCCCATGGTGCTGTCGCTGCTCAAAATGGCACTGGTCATCTGCATCCCGCTGGTGCTGCTCTTCGGCACCTACGAGCTGAAAGCCCTGGTCGCGGTGAGCTGCGTGGAGTTCGCGCTGTTCTTCGTGGATTTCTGGTTCCAGCTCGCGCGCTGGCTCGACAGTACGATCCTCGATGCCCTCTACGGCTGGGGTTTCGGGGCGAATCGGCCGCACACCAACTTCGATCCCTTGATCGGCCTGAACAACGCTTTCGGAGACATGCTGCTGAACTTCGTGATAGCGACGATGTTCATCGTGCTTCCTAGTCTTTGGGTCACCGCACTCGGTTGGGTGGGCGTTCGAGCGGGCGGCATGCTTCAAGGCTTGGCGAACGGGACTAGGGATGCCGGGCAAGCAGGTGGTCGGGGATCAAATATGTTGATCAGCGCTGCCAAGAAGTAGGCCTGGGCGCATCCTGCATCAGTCGTCTTCAAACCGCGGGTCTGGATCATCGTTGTAAGACGCCGGGTGATAGAAAAGACCCTCGCGGTGATCGACTTCCTCAGCCTTGCGACCAAGAAAATCGGAGTCGCTTTCGGTGTGGTCTTGCCACGCCATCCAAGCCGCGACCACGAGGCCCACAATCACCAACGCCAGCCAGAATGCGATATAGGCCAGCACGCCGAGTGCTGTGAGCTTGACGACCAGCAACGTCGCCTTGGCAGCGCCCGGCGCCCATCCCCGCGCAAGCAGCCAGCCCTGTGCTCGCCGATCCAGATGCGCGCAGCCTCGCCACGCTCGGCCCAGCATCCGGCCGAGACGTTCTGCGAAAGTGGTCTGTGCGGCGGTCTTCATTTCGGCTACCTCATGGTTGTCCTGTGCTTCTTTTGATACCCGTTCCTTATTCGCTTGATTGAATCCCGCATGAGTTTTCAACCCATGAGCGAAATTCTGTGCAACGTCAAATCACGTCCTGCGGCGGACGCCGGCAAACAAGATCGTTCTGGCCTTGGCGTCGTAGCAAAAAAAGTGGATCGCGTGGCACGGCTTCCAGGATCAGACGGCTCAGCGGGCGGAACAGCCCTTGGTTGGCGTTGGCCTCAGCACGCAGCCATGGTAAGGAATGCTCCTTGCCATGTCCAGGTTTTTCACCATTATAGGCACTTTCAGCATCCGGTGAAAGCATGCATACCGGTGAAATTCTTGCGAACATTTCAAGAAATGTGGTATTTTCAGCGGATGCTGAAAGACCATCATCCAATGAAAGAAGCAGAAGCCCGTGCCGGCGAAGCGTTGCGGCGGCTGCTTGAGAACGTCCCGATCCTTCACATCGAAGGCATTGAGGCCGAAGCCGTGTCCGGCGATTGGGAGCCGGACTTGATCGCCCGGCTGCTCGTCGACGGGCAGCCGCACATGCTCATCTGCGAGTACAAGTCGAACGGCCAACCGCGGTATGCCCGCTCTGCGCTACTGGAACTTCGGAACTACGTGGCGCAGCGAGCCCCGCAGGCGACGCCCATCTTCATCGCACCTTACATCTCACCCGCGGTGAGGCAGTTGTGCGAAGAGAAGGGCGTCGGCTATCTCGACCTTGAGGGAAACGCCCGAATCGCCTTCGGCGGCGTGTTCATCGAGCGTATGGTGGCGGACAAGCCCGCGGCCGAACAACGCGAACTCAAGTCGCTGTTCAGGCCGAAGTCGGCCCAGGTTCTACGCGCCATGCTGCGCGAGCCCGGCCGTGCATGGCGCGTCACAGAGTTGTCGGCAATCTCCGGGGTCAGCCTGGGGCACGTCAGCAATGTGCGCACTGGCTTGATCGATCGGGAATGGGCGCGCGCCTCGGACGATGGTCTCGTCCTCTCGCAGCCGGGCGCACTGCTCGACGCATGGCGGGACAGCTACACCGCACCGCCAGGTGAGCGGCTGCGGTTCTACACGCCATTGCATGGCAGCGCATTCGAAGATGCGGCCCGCGGCGCACTGCGCGCCGAAGGCGGCCCCGGACGTGCTGTCTTCGCCTCCTTCTCGGCAGCGCAGTGGCTTGCTCCTTATGGGCGCACCGGCACGCACTACTTCTTTGCCGACGAGGAAGGTCTGCGCAAGCTCCAGGCAGCGCTGAAGCTTGCGCCCGCCTCGAAAGGCGAGAACGTGGCCATCACCGTGCCGAAGGACTTGGGACTGCTCGCCGACACGATTGAACCTGCGCCGGGCGCGGTCTGCACGAGCCCGATCCAGACCTACCTTGATCTGACCATTGCCGGCGAACGCGGCGCCGAGGCCGCCGAGCACTTACGCCAGGAAAGGCTCTCATGGCCCAAATGACACACCAGGAACCACAGTCGGCCGCCGAATACGACGACCGGACGACCGCGGCCGTGAAATCGGTGCTGATCGAGATCGGCCAAATCCTTGGCAGCTTCAAGGGAAAGTTCGCCATCATCGGCGGCGCGGTTCCTTGGCTTCTGCTGGCCAACGAGGACATGCCGCATGTCGGCACGCTCGACGTGGACGTGGGCCTGGACGCGGAAGCGCTCGGTGACGGCGAGTACGCAACCTTGATCGGCGCGCTTCAAGGCCATGGCTATGCCCAGCGCGAGGGACTTCGGCGCTTCCAACTGGTTCGCCAGGTTCCTGCGCGAGATGGTGGAGAAACGATTGACGTCGTGGTCGATTTCCTGATGCCGCGCGACGCGGAGATCGTCAAGAACGATCCCCCGTTGATCAGCGACTTTGCCGTGCAGCGGGCCGATGGTGCCGACTTGGCAATGCGGTTCTACCAACTGGTCGCCGTGGCGGGGCCAATGCCGGACGGTGGAACCAACCGCGTGGAGATCGCGGTGTGCTCAATCCCCGCTCTGCTGGCGATGAAAGGCCACGCACTGGCGGGCCGCTACAAGCAGAAGGATGCCTACGACATCTACTACTGCGTGCGGAACTACCCTGGCGGCATCGAGGTGCTGGCACAGGAATGTCGCCCACTGCTGGGGCATCCCAGCGGCGAGCGCGGTTTCCGGCACATCGCCGACAAGTTCGACACCTTCGAGGGGCATGGGCCTACCTGCGTGAGGCGCTTCGTCGAAGACACGCATGCGTTGGGCGATCGCACACCCGAACAGTGGCAGCAGGACGCATTCGGGCAGATCGACGCGCTGCTGCGCGCCATGGCGCTGCGAGGTTGAGTCGCGCGACCATGGACTACGCGCAACTTCGCAATCTGCTGGAGCCTCTGGTCACCGTGCTGAAGGATGCCGGCACACACACCATGCTGCCGACGCTTTGCGAAGAATTGGGACTGTCTGCGCCTGGCGCCGATGGTTCCAAGCGCGAACGCATGACGGCCAGCTTCAACTCGCTCGCAGACACCGACCTGCCAGCGGTTGCCCGCAAGCTGCTGATGCGCCACCCGCCCAACGCCACCACGCGCAACCAGATTCAGGACATCCTCTGGAGCGACAGCGCGTGTCCGCCCATCCCGAAGCGGTACCGACGCGAGGTTGCGCGCAGGCTCAATCGCGAGGAGCTGTACGGGGATGCACGCAGGTTCGACGAGCTGTTGGAGCGCCTGTGGATCTTGGATGCGGATGACTGGATGCACCTGCTGGGCGGGAAGCCGACGGGATTGCGCGCTGAAATCCAGCAGCATGTCCATCGCAATCCGGAGGACTGGCCAGCCGAAACGCTGTTCGACCAGTTGGGAGCGTATGACGCCTCCGACCGGCGCTTCGCGCTGTTCCTGGAGGGACTGGCTTCGGCCGACGTGCGCCCCGACGAGGCCGCCCAACGCCACTTCGTCGCCTGCGTCAACGAGCCGCTGCGGAGTTGCGGCGTCGAGCTACGCGAGACCGACTCGGAAGGCGGCTACCCGATCTTCACGCTGGTCTCGCAGCACGCGGCGACCAAGGGCCGGCCGAAGAATCTCATCTTCGCCTCGCCCGACAAGCCCGACCTGCGCTTTCGCGACGCGCTGGACAACGACATTGAGATCGTCACCAATGCGGACAAGGTGCTTGTCTATGATCGGCCCATCGGCAACGACGGGCTGCGCTGGAACGATCTGCAGCAGTGGTGGGGCGAGGCAGAGCAGATCGCCGATGCCACGCTGGCCAAGCGCTCGCTGTACGCGCGCCTCAAGGCCAGCCTGCCACGCAACTCCCCGCCACAAACCTTGCTGTTCGATGCCTTCTTCGAGGGGTTTCGCAGTGCCGTTCCCAACCTCCCGGCACTGCTGCCCGAAGTCTGGCTGCATTGGGACCCACGGACGGTCAAGGAGCGAGGGCCGGATGCGCTTCTGCGGTTTCGCATGGACTTTCTGCTCCTGCTGCCCCAAGGCGTTCGAGTCGTCATCGAGGTCGACGGCAAGCATCACTACGCGGACTCCACGGGCAGCGCCGACGTGCAGCGCTATTCGCAGATGGTCAAGGCCGACCGCGAACTCAAACTCGCCGGTTATGAAGTCTTTCGGTTCGGGGCAGCGGAGCTGCAGGTGCCCACGGCGAAGGCTGACGTGAAGACCTTCTTCGAGGCCCTGTTCAAACGCTACGGCGTACCGACGACCTGACAACCCAGGCCCGTGCTGGCCCTCGATGCGGGCCTGGGCCAGGACTGACGACAATTCTGCAGCGTTCCGGGCTTGCCGGGGTTGCCCCATGCCGCATTGATCGTGGCGCTCCAACCCTGGCGGCCTTATACCCAAGGCTTCCATAAAAGCCAAAGGGCTGGGAAGGGGGCAAGGGAATGGGGCCAAGGGGAAAGGCCCTACCCGAAAAGGCCAAAAGGCTCCCCCGAACAGCCCGACATCCGGGGTTTGCCATGCTCTCGCTGTTCAAACGCAAACGGGTGCCGCCCACTGCCGGCGCGGCGTCGCCCACATCTCCCGCCGAGCCCGGCAAAGGGCTGGTGCGGCCGGAGCCGGCCGCATCGCTGCTGGCGACGCCGCGCCGGCAGAAGCTGCTGGAACACATCTGGCAGCGCACCTCGCTGTCGCGCCGACAGTTCGCCACGCTCTACCTCGCGCCGCTGGAACGCTACGCCGAGATGGTCCAACAGTTCCCGGCGTCGGAAAGCCACCACCATGCTTACCCGGGCGGCATGCTGGACCACGGCCTGGAGATCGTGGCCTACGCGCTCAAGCTGCGGCAGTCGCACTTGTTGCCCGCCGGCGCCACGCCGGAGGCGCAGGCGGCCGAAGCCGAGGCCTGGACCGCCGGCACGGCCTACGCGGCGCTGTTGCACGACATCGGCAAGGTCGCCGTGGACCTGCACGTCGAGTACGCCGACGGCACCGTCTGGCACCCCTGGCACGGCCCTCTGCAGCGGCCGTACCGCTTCCGCTACCGCAAGGACCGCGAATACAGGCTGCACGGCGCCGCTACCGGCCTCCTGTATGCGCGCCTGCTTGATGCAGCCATCTTCGATTGGCTCAGCGGCTATCCCGACCTCTGGGCCGCGCTGCTTTACGTGCTGGCGGGCCAGTATGAACACGCCGGTACGCTCGGCGAACTGGTCGTGCAAGCCGACCAGGCATCGGTGGCCCAAGAACTCGGCGGCGATCCAAGCAAGGCTCTGGCAGCACCCCGGCACGCGCTGCAACGCAAGCTGCTGGACGGCCTGCGCTACCTGCTTCGGGAGGAGTTCAAGCTGAACCAGCCGCAAGCCTCAGACGGATGGTTGACCCAGGATGCACTGTGGCTGGTCAGCAAAACCGTCTCGGACAAACTGCGCGCCCATCTGCTAGCCCAGGGCATCGACGGCATCCCATCCAGCAATACCGCCGTCTTCAACGTGCTGCAGGACCATGGCATTGCGCAACCGACACCTGAGGGCAAGGCCATCTGGAAGGCCACCATCACCAGCGACGCGGGCTGGTCTCATACATTCACGCTCCTGCGCCTCGCGCCCTCGCTGATCTGGGAAGGCAGTGAGCGGCCTACACCGTTCGCCGGCACAGTGGCGGTAGTGCAGGAAGACGGGGAGCCAACCATTTTGGTGCCCTCGCCAGCCGTGGCGGATTCGGCCGCGGCCGTACCTTTGCCGGCGCAGTCGGCCGGCGATGGCGTCGAAGCACTTCTGGATCTGCTCGGCACTTCCGGCATGGCTCCGGCCGACATCTCGTCAACTACCGAACTACTTCCGCCGACCATGAAGGGGCCATTCCTCGAATCCGGTGAGTTAAGGTTGCCGGCCGACGCGATGGCGCCGGCGCCTACAACGACGCCAGGGTTGGAGGAAACGCCGTCTGGTGAGCATTTTGTCACCTGGCTCCGCCGGTGTATCGAAGAGCGCCGGCTCATCATCAACGACGCCAAGGCGCTGGTGCATACGGTCAACGCTTCCGTCTATCTGGTCAGTCCCGGAGTATTCCAGCGCTACGCTCAGGAACATCCCGAAACCGCCATGCTTGCCAAGCAGGAGCAGTTAGCCGACTGGCAATGGGTGCAGAAACGCTTCGAGAAACTGCAACTCCATCGTAAGCAGCAAAACGGTTTGAACATCTGGACGTGCGCGGTGACCGGGCCAAGGAAATCACGGAGACTGCACGGATACCTGCTGGAAGACACACGTGTTCTTTTTGTCGATTTACCGCCGAACAACCCTTACCTGTCTCTATCGCTCTTCACTGACGCCATGCATCAGCCTTCGTAGGATACTGTATTTGTGGTTTTCGATACGGGCCATTCTTGTGTCGCTCCTGTTTTCTTCTTCGACGGGATGCAGTCTCAACCGAGGTGGCGATTAAATACCTGGTATTCGGTCAAGTCAGCCGCTGGATTTATCTCCAGCGCGCGGGAACGAAGCTCCCGGTGGTCTCTGCAGGCCCCGCGCCGCTCCCACGTTTGGCCATTTTTCTCGATACCTCGAATAAGATCGATGCAGTCGTCCAGATCAAATTTCGGAAGCAAAGGCCGGATTGCCTCATTGAAGCGTTTGTCCGCGCCGTCGTAGCTGGAGCTTGCCACGTAGTACGCGCTTGCAAGACTCACTACGGTTTTCTCCCATTCTGGAGAATCCGATATTTCCCGCAAAGCATCCCAGGTTTCTCGCCCGACCTCCGGATACTCATCGCCAACAATCCACGCACGCAGGCGTTCGGCGTGCTCCGGCAGGGACGCTGCCGTGAACCACGCCAAGCATCGGGACGGCACATCATTGTCGACGACGTGCTGAATCGCGGTTTTGGCGTGGTCTGCCAACAGCCCATAGATGGGGGCCGAGCGGGATAGAAAGTGGATCAGGCAGACAAGCGCCGCGCCACCAGTGGCTATCGTGCTGAAGTAATCCTTGTCGGCCTCGATCTGCGCCTGAAACTGGCCGGGGTTGCGGCTATAGAGCAGGCTCAGCGCGCTGTAGTTGATGGCGCGGTTCTTCTCGCATTTCTCGTCCGTCAGCCGGAATGCGAATTTCCAAAGGGCTTTGAATACGACCTTTTCGACCTCCGGGTTGAAGCGCGAGTAATACTTGCTCTCCAAGTACGCCTTCAACTTCTTGTCATCGATCAGGATACCGGATGCCTGTTCAAGGTCTTCAACCAGATCACCCACAATCTGCTTCGACAGGATCGGAGCCTTTGTGAGCAGACCGTCGAGTGCGTTGCGAATCAGGGCGCGGGCCGTGTCTCGGTTCGGGCGATGTAACTGAAAATTCGCGTTGACCACTGGGTGCGCCGCGAGGTGGCGTTGTCTTTGCAGATGGAGCAGATTCTCACGCTCGGCGATGTCCAGTAACTGGGTCTGCTCGGCCACCGACTCCACCAGCTTCGCTTCCCATACTGGCGACCGCTCGTTATCCTGCTGCATCTGTCCGATCTCGGCCAGAATGCCCTTGGCCTTACCATCTCCGTAGAGATCAACCAAGTGCTGGAGCTTGAACAGCAAGTCACAGACCACGACAGACCAGAGCATCACGACCGCTGACCGATGGTTGCCTGCCGAGTAGCAGCTCAACACCTCGGAAAAATATTCCTTGCTGCGAGCGTCGAAAATCTGCGTCGCGCGCTGCTCGATGGAGTATTCGTCCAACATCATGCCCCCTGATTCATGATCTCAACGTATCCAATCAGCTCCGCCGAATAGCTGCCATCTCCATTGGCTGCCCCCCTGTGTTTCAGCTCTCGCTGCAAGGTCGGCTCTACCACGCGCGCAAACAGTTCCTGCCGCTGCTCTGGCATGAACCGCGGTGACGTTGCTGGTGCCTGTAGGTACTGCTCAGCCTGCCGCTCGACCGCAGGAACCCGTGTGCCATCCTGTTTGACGGCGATTGGCTGAACCACGACGCGACGCTCACCGTTGCCAGCAGACGCCTCAACCATCCAGAGAGAGAGCAGTACGGGCGCGTCTACGTCTCCTGAAACCGCAATGCCGAAGTCCTCCGGCGGTACGCTGCGCCAGCGTCCCAGCTCCTCCTGCACTAACGGGTGGTCCAAGCCCATCAGTTCCAGATCGTCCTGGCTCGTGGCGGAATCTCGGTTCAACGTGAAGCGGGCCTGACGAGCGCCGTCAACGGTTACGAGGTCGTAAGTTTCCTCGTCAACCTTAATCAGCTTCTGCTGACGATCCGCCACCGCAGCGGAGAGGAAGCGCACTAGCCGATCCAAACTGGACGATACGTCGGAGAACGGCTTGTAGTCATCAAGGCTGAAGCCTTCGAGGTCCTGGAACAGATCGAATACCACCTGGCGCGCTTCGCGGGAATTCGACAAGGCGGCTTCCAGCTCGACTTGCGTGCGCTTCAACTCGGGATCGGAGAGCGCTTCCTGGTATAGCCGGTCGTAATTGAGCCGCTCGGACAACTGACCAAGAATCTGCGCCCGCAGGTCTTCGGCGACGTTGCCTTGGTCATCGACCTTGCCCACGGTGCGCGCGATCTCGGTCAGCTTCTCGTCGAGCAGTAGGAAGATGCGGCCCTCGATGGTGTCCGACAGCACGAGGTTGTAGACCTGTGCCGTATGGTTTTGCCCATAGCGATGGATGCGCCCGATGCGTTGTTCCACGTCCATCGGATTCCATGGCAAATCGAAATTGAACAGAATGCGCGCGAATTGCAGGTTCAAACCTTCGCGACCAGCCGCTGTACACACCAGAACGCGCGGCCCGTCTTTCGAGCGGAATTTCCGCTCTGCCGCCAGTTTGGCACCGTGATCGCCACCACGCAGCACCACCACCCCCTGACCGGGATAGGCCTGCTCGATCTCGCGGGCAATCAGATCGACCGTGCCGAGGTAGGTGGCGAAGATGACGATCTTCTCGTTGGCGTTCTGCCGCCACAGATAGCCCAGGCCATCGAGCAGCTTCTGCGCCTTGGTTTCCCTCTGCTGCGGGAAGACCTTGAGCAGATCGCCGATGCGCAGGCGCTCCTCGGGCAGGTGGAGTTCCACGACCGCCGACGCCGCTTCCTCGGCGTGCGTTGCGGAGTATTCGCTGCCGTAGGGATCGGAGGCCATTTCCAGCGCCTCCTCGTCCAGCTTCTTGACCAAGCGGTATTTGAGGTCGGCCAGCACACGATCCACCTCGCTGCGCCCGATGCTGTCGCGGGGCAGGCCGAATTCCTCGTGAATCAGCCCGCGTGCCTCCTCAGTCAGGCGCTCGCGGCCTTCAATGTCCAGTTCCTTGTCGCGCAGCAGGGCTTCATGCAATGTTAGCATCAGCAAGCGACGCTTCAGCGTCCGCCGTACCGCGGCAAAGCTCGATGCGGCGATCTTCTGGAAAATCGCCATCAAGAAGCCAAGCGCACGCCCCTGATTGCCCTGGCGGCGGGCCAGGTCGAAGCCGTCTTCCAGATACTCGCGCAGCTTCTCGTAGAACAGCCGCTCCTCCTGGCCCATCAGGAAGGATTCGGTGTGTACCCAGCGCCGCGCAAACAACGGCGAGCCGTCTGGTTGGCAGGCGTCCGCCTTGGTGCGCCGGAACATCACCGTGTTCAAGCGGTGGCGGTTCTCCAGCATTTCCTCAGGGCTGCCAAACAGCGTGGGGTTCAGAAGCTGCGCCAGCATCCAGAACTGGAAGTGATTGCCCTGGTGCGGCGTGGCCGACAGCAGCATCAAATCACGCGAATGATCCTTCAATGCCTCGGCCAGCTTGTAGTTCTCCGTTTTTCTGACCTTGCCGCCGGCGCGGTAGGCAGTCAGATGGTGGGCTTCGTCGAACACCACCAGATCCCAACGCGGCGCATCAAGCAGGCGCTTGATACGCGCCGGGCGCTTGAGGGTGTCGATGCTTGCGATCAGCCGGTCGTGCTTGGCGAAAGCATTGGTCTTGCGGTCGGTGATGTCGCCCTCGGAGCCAAACACCTCGAAGTCAAGGTTGAACACTTCGTTCAGCTCGCGGTGCCAGTTATTCACCAGCCCGGCGGGCACCACCATCAGCGCGCGGTTCAGCTCGCCCCGGCTGGCCAGCTCTCGCAAAATCAGCGCGGTTTCGATGGTCTTGCCCAAACCCACCTCGTCGGCAATCAGATAGCGCCGGGGAGATGCGGTGGCAATACGGTGCGTCAGCACCACCTGATGTGGGAGCAGGTCGATCTTGGCCGAGGTCAGTGCCGACGCGCTTTCCATGATCGGCAGTGCGTGGGCCTCGTAGGACAACCACGCTTTGTGCGCCCGATCTGCGCCGCCGGCAACGGCACGCAGGATGCGCTCTGTACGGGAAAGCTGGCGGCGAACGGCACCAACCGGCACGCGGCGTTCTCCCACGCCGAAGAAGGCGCGCAGGTAGCCATCGCGCGCCGGGTCAAGAACGACACCTTGGCCGAATTCGTGGTGGGTAATCCGTTCGCCGGGTTGAAACTGGGCCTCTGTTTCCACGCGGACCTCAGGTAATTCGCAAGTGGAAGAGGCCTGCCGCTTTTGCGCCCTCACGCAGCAGAATTTCCTGCGGGTACTCGTTGGCCTCGCCCCAAAGCAGGCGACCAAAGTCGAGCTGGCTACCCCGATGCGGTGCTTCGCACAACCACGACACTGCATCGGTGGATGCCTGGACCCTGAGACGACTATCTCCTTGTGGCAACCAGAAGATCAGCGCAGCCTCGCCCGCGTAGGCGTCCTGATACGAGAGGATGGCGCGCTTGATCGTGTCCCCCAGCCAGATTTCGCCCTGATCGGGCGCCAGCAGATCAAGACTGCCTTCCAACCCGGCCACCACCAGCGTCTGGTTGTCGTTGCTGGGTAGGTCATCCGGCCAATGACCGGCGGCCTGCAAAAACTGCCGAAGACTCCACACCTCGCCAGCCACGCACACCGTATTGCGTGCTTCCTCATCCCACAACCAACTTGTGCCGCGCCGTTGCCACACCGTATCGAGCAATTGCCTCATTACGCATACTCCCCATCGTCATCGAACAGCGAAGCCTGCTGAGGCTTGGGAGCTTGGCTGGCTTGCCAGGTGTTGAAGATCGATACCGCACGCGAGGCGGCGTTGCGTGTGGTTTGATCCGGGCCGTTCCCCTGTAACCACTCCAGCAGGGGTTTGAGCGCCACGTGCGGTTTGAAATTGTCGTTCTTCAATGTGTCCGAGGCATTGATGCCGCTGCCATCGACACATGCGCCGATCAGCACCAGAGCCTGATCGAGGTCGGAGGTAAGCTTGCGCTTGTGTTTGCCCGACCAATCGCGGGCGAAATCGAGCGGATTGGTACGTGTGAAAACCTTCTTCACCTCGCTGCACCACCCGCGTTGCTCAAAGTCATCCGGCGTGGTGATGGTGCCGCGCAGGAATTTCTGCAATTGGTCGCGCTTCATTTCTGTCGCAGTTCCGAAGGTGCGCAGAAACTGTCGCGTCATCGGCTCGGCATTCACCGGTGGCGGCTCCTTACCCTTGTCGGCATCTTCGTCGATGAGCTGGTTAATACCGACCAGCGCATCTTTCACAGAAATAGTGCGCCCCTCATCGACATAGACCTTGCCGTAGTGGCGCGAGAAATATTCCAGTGCCTTGCCGCGCCGGATCACCTGTATGTCGGCGGCGGGCAGGCCTTCCTTGGCGTGGTTTTCCAGCATCGCCTGCAGTTGGCGTACATCAGCCATCACTTCGCGGCGCATGCGGCCCCAGCTCACTGGCTTGGGTTCTTCCGTGCGCTTGCGGCAGACGTGGATGATGTCGTATTCGATGGTCTTGGAGCCGAACTCACCTTCGCCCTTGGTCTCGTCGGAGCGGATCGGATACGTCGCTTCGAGGTAGTAGCCAGCGTCGAACAACGACTCCAGCACCGCCACCCACGGTTCGTCCTCGCTGTGGTGGAAGGTGAAAGCCAGGATGCCGCTGGGCTTCAAGAGGCGATGCGCTTCGCGCCAGCACTGGGTGAGCAGGCGCTGGTAGAAACCATCCGGATCTTCTGGCTCGCGGGCGCGGTTGGCCACAGCCTCCAGTGATTTCGGCGTGTATTCCGCGCCGAAAATCTGCGGGTACTTGCCTTTGAGCGCCAAGCGCAGCCAAACGTAGAAAAAATCGGCCAGCTCAGAGTAGTGCAACAGGCCGCCGAAGGGCGGATCGGTGATGACCAGATCGAGGCTGCCGGTCTCAAGCTGCGCCAGATCGGTGGACGAGCCCTGATGCAGGGTCACGTCCAGCACTGGATCGCCGGGGAAAACCTTCTCACTCTTTCCGCTAATGCCACTGGCCAGTGCTTCATCCTTCCGTTTCAATGATTCAGCACTGACAGCTTCCCAAGGCTCAATGGCCCATTCGCGTGAGTCAAGAAGTGATGGAGTACATGACGCCCATGGGCCATAACCCATCGGTGAGAACACGCCGACTTCAATAAGCGTGGATTTCGGATGGAAGTTGTTGTTGGACATCGCAGGAACGAAGTGATCCTTATTGATGTGCCAGAACGCGAGAACGCACTGGTTACGCAAGTAATTCTGAAAAGCTCCCAGCACATACTCGCGCACCTTCCAGTCGTAGTTGCCGACCTCAACAATGGCCTTGAGCAGTTGGGCGTGCACCAGCAACTGGCGCGGGTTGTACATTGTCCACCAGTGCGTGAAGCCGTGATTCGGGACGCCGCCTTGCAGGTGGTGGGTCATGAAGCCGTAGGGGAGTTCAGAGCGCGGCCAGTAGTCCTTCAGGTCATCATCCTTGCGCGCTTCCCATTCGGCGAACGCGGTGTCGTACTGCCGCGCGTGCGCTGTGTCGTAGGCCGCGAAGAAGCGGCCACTGTAGGGCTTGCCTGCCGCATCGCGCTTGGGCGCATAGCCCTGCACAGCATAAGCAGCCATCGGCCCGGTCTTGCCGGTGGCTTTGATGGTGGTCAGTACGTCTTGCACCGTGCCGCACGCTGCGCAGGCGTAGTGCGATTTTTTCGGCACCGTGCCGATTTCCGGCGCAAAGGTGACCTTCGTTTCCGGGCAGGTCACCTCATCTGGCAGTGCGCCACGCACTTCCAGCAAGCGAATCTTCGATGCGCGCTCACTGTCCCAGCGCGTGGTCGCCGCCACATCGTCCTGCGCCGAGCCGCCGTAAGGCTGGCCATGCGCATCCTGCTTGGGCGAACCGGCCAGCCATTGCGGATGCACCAGCAGGCTCAACTCGACCTTCTTGTTCTTGCCCTTGCCGAGGTTGACGATTGCGGTATGACCGCAATGCGGGCAGATCACGCCCTTCCGGCGGTCGAGCACGGAAAACGGATGTTCGGAAGGTGTCACATACTGTGGCGCAGCCGGGGCCATCCGTGCGGCTTCCTCCTCTACATGGAATTCGCCGCTGCATTTGCCGCAGGTGTGCTCCCAGTGCTTGACGCTGAGCGTCTTGATCGCCATCACAGGGCTGCTCATGATCGGCGTGCGGTGGCCGCAACCCGTCACCTGACAAGGGCCGTGCTTGGCCCAAAAGGTGTAGATGGCCTCCGGGCCTTCGTAACGGTAGTCCTTGCGCTCGTCGCGCGGGATGGCCAGCGGATCGAAGTCGGCGGACATGACCTTCTTGGTCGGCAGGTGCGTCCACGCCCCTTTCTCGCCTTCCGGGCCGTCGCAGTAGTAGTACGGCATGATCTGCGGCTTGACCTCGGCTTCGATGTCGGCAAGCAGCTTCTTCACCTGCTCCAGATCGACGTTGGCTAGCTCCTGCTTGACCACAAACCATGCGACCGGATTCAGGTCGTTGCCGACCATCTGCATGCCGAGGCGCGAGCCTTCCACCAGCGTGGTGCCGCCGCCCATAAAGATGTCGGCCACCTTCAGGTGTTTGAACGCGCCTTTCTTTTGATGGTTGGCGTAATAGTTGTCCCAGACCAGTTTGGCCGCGTGCGATTTGTCTTCCGGAGCCTTGGTGGCCGCCGCGATCAGCATCGAGCGGAACACACTGGAGCGACGCCGCGCCCACCACTTCGACATCTGGTAAATCGGCTTGCCCGCGTTGCCTTCAATGATCGCCACCTGATTGACCGGCAGGATCGGGAAGTCGACCTCCAGGCAGGTCTTGGGACGGTTCGGGTCGTTGAAGTCGACGGTTTCCATTGCGACCGTCTTGCCTGCGCCGACGGCCTTGGCGACTTCTTGAGCCAGTAATTCTTTTTTGGTGGCCATTAACGTGTTCCCCCAACTGCATCGACCGCCACTTGCGGCTGGAGCCTGGTGCGAAGTTGTTCATAAATTGGAATTTGGATGCCTTCGGCCACCTCCAGGGTGACTGCAAGGCCGTAAGGAATGGCGTCGTCAAGACTCGCTGTTGCATCCTTTTTGCAAGCAACATGCAGCAAGATGCTATCGCCATCCCGATATGCTGCGATTTGTTTGGAACCTTCGACCACCTCGTGCTGCACCGTTCCGCGCAACACCTGATTATGGTCTGCGTCTTGGCGAGCAAGTTTGAGAGGCAAATCGGTCCAGCCACCGACCGGCGAAAGCTCCAGTTTTGCCTCGCGGAAGTTCCGGTGATCTGGATTGACAGGGCTGAACCATGCCAATGACACCACCATTCGACGCCACACCTGACTGCTGGAAAGGCCAGGAGGAAGCGGAAGCCGATACTCGTGAATTTCATTCTCACGAATTTCGCCACACCCCAGTACCGTGCCGCGCTGTTCGGTACATGCCAACACCCGCTCAATTTCAACCGCGCCATAGCCGAGGTAGCGGGCCATCACCTCTTTGAACTGACGTGAGTTTTCGGGTGTTTTCAGCGCGGCAGTGATTGCCTTGCAAGCGCTATCGTCCTGCTTCGCGCCATGTACCAGCAGCGCCTTGATGAGTACGGAAATCAGCCCTTGCGGAATGTCTTCTCCGTGCGCCGTGCGTAGCGCATCGAGCACCTCATAAATGCGCGCAGCGCTGCGCGTGGCAAGGGCTGTGGCATTGCTGGTGCCCCGCGTATGAGCAGTCTGAGACAAAGCGCCAGCCTGATTGCTATCCCAAGCGACTTTCTGTCCTGGCGCACCAAGCGCACCGTCGAGGTGATAAAGAGATTGGCTATTCAGTGCAGGGGTACGATAAAGTTGGCGACCACCGGGAAACAGTATTTCCGGCTTGACCGACCGGCGAAATCCATGTCCAACCCGTGCTGCAGGACTAAATAGAGATGCGTTGGGCAACAAGTCTGTGCGCTGCCCTTGATGATAATTTTCAACACTATCGGAATGCGTTGCGCCAATCGAAATAGCATTGATTGATTCCGCCGGAGACAGGATTCGTCGCCCGGAGAGTTGTGCCTGAATGCACTTCAGCACATGCGCGACCTTTTTTTCATCGGTCAACGCCAAATAGTCTGGTCCGGACAAACCGATGTCGATGGCGTCCAGATAGTTCCCGGCGCTGACGCAGAAAAGCACTCGGTATTTCCACGACAACCAATCAAGCAGCCTTGCCCAAGGGCTGGGTGTGTGTATAAAAGGGCGCGCCGGGTCGCCGATGGAGAGATTGATGACGCAAACGCTGGGGGCCTGTGCGGGCACAGTACCTTCGCCTTCAAACATCCGTCTGACAGCGCGTGCGATGCGATCTTCGAAGAAAACCTCGTCGGGAACGTGCTCACTCCGACTCATGGAATGGGGGTCTGGCTGCATGATGGGCAGCACATAAACCAGACGCTGCAATGGATCGGATTGACCGTCCACCATCTCACCATGAACGACCAAAGACGCCATCGCCGTGCCGTGCTTTCTCTCACCCGCTTGGTACTGCGCGGAAAGGTTGTCCGGGTCATCAAACAACAGACGCCCCTTCAACGCCTGATGTTGCACATTGGGAGCGCCATCGAGAATAGCGGCAATGGGTGATAGATCAACCTCACCCTCGGGAATTTCAGTGTCAACGCCTTCGCCATCTTCTGTCACAGCAAGACTTTGCCCCGTAGGACGGAAGTACATGACGCCATGAAACTTGAAGAGCTGGATGTCAGTATCGTGAATATCGGAATCCAGATCGCGCAAAAGCTGCCGTATACGTACTGCCGGTAATTCAGCCTTAACCGCATGAAACGCGATTTCAGGCATGTCGATAAAACTGCCCAACGTCCGGCCACCGGCGCCTTCCAGCAGCGCGGTTACGTTCCGCTCGCCTTGCGCACGCCGCTCTCCTGATTTGCGATAAAACAACTCAATCTGACAATGGATCGGCTGCCCAGGATTAATGGGGTCAAGCAAATCCCGCCAACGATCCAGCATGCCCGTCTCGCGCAGCGCTTCCTCAATACCCCAGCGCCGAATTTGCACTGCCTGGTTGAACACATCGCGCCACTTGGTTTTTCCAGTGGGCAGTGTCTGATTGTTTTTCCATTGCTCCCATAGCGACAGGAGTTCCCGCATCCCAGCTTCATTGCCTAGTGACAAGAACATTCTGCCTTTGACCGCTTTGCTGGTGCGCTCTCCTTTGTTATTGCGCTCGAAGAAATCCTCATCGGGAGGAATGTCATCAATATCCCATTCGCCCAGCCACTCCAATCCAATAGCTTCGATGGCCTGCCGGAAGTCGTTAACGCTGCCTGCTATTTCAATTACCAGGACAGTTTCTGGCTCTAAGCCAGCTACAGAACCACTGACGCTGGCTTTGTAGCGGTCAAATTCCTGTTGAAGAGCTGTCAGTTGCGCACCCAGTCGGACAACCTGTTTTCCGTGCCCGGGTACATGGGGCTGGCTTGATGGGAAGCCATTGCCTTTGGGTGGCGCGATGGTTTTTGCCTGCGGGAATACCAGCAGCGGAAGAGAAGTTGCCATCAGCGATCCGCTCCTTCTTTGGCTGTTGCCGGATTCTTATCGGCGGTCGGCTTCAAACGGCCTTTCCATTGCTCCAGTTTAAGCTTGGTCACTTGCTGGGCGTTTCCCGTTTTCATGTCGAGCACGGCGCGGCGAACCACACCAAGGCAGAACTCTTCGGTTTCAGCGAAATTCAATCCGAGCAGATGTTTCGCCAGGGTTTCTGGCTCATACCCAAAATTCACACTGCATCGCTGACTGATGGAGGCGATGTATTGCGTCAGTTGCTCGCGGGTCGGGGTTGACAACTCGATTCGTAATTGGAAACGCCGCCAAACTGCTCTATCCAGAAGCTCTGGGTGATTGCTGGCTGCAACCACCACTACGTAGTCAGGCATTTCATCCAACTGCAACAGCAAAGTGCTGACAACGCGCTTTATCTCTCCCGTTTCATGGGTATCGCCGCGCTCTTTGCCCAGCGTCTCGAACTCATCAAAGAACAAAACGCAACGCTGCGTCCTGGCATAGTCCAGCACGCTCTTCAGTCGGCTGGAGGTTTCACCAAGATAACTTCCCACCAAGGTTTCGTACCGAACAACGATGAGCGGATACATCAGCTCACACGCCAATGCCTCAGCCAGCGTCGTTTTGCCGTTGCCTGGCGGGCCTGCTAGCAGGATTCGGTTTCTGGCACGTAGATTGTGTGCGTGAAGCAGCTCTGCACGATGCTGTTCCTCTACAAGCTCTTGTACTTGCGTCCTAATTTTCTCGGGCAGCACCAGACTGCCCAGATTGCGCTCTGACGTGATTTCGTAAAACAGGTCTTTGTGCGGACTGCTGCTGGTCAATTTTGTAGCGGGGGGACGTACGGCTTGGGCGGCATTGGGTTGCAGTGCTTTGGTCAGTCGCTCCGCGAGCAGTCGATGCCCCTTCTGCTTTTCTTCCTGGATCAGCCCTTCAGCGGCTTTGCGGAAGGCAAGCTGATCCCCGCTGGTCGCAGTTTTGACCAGGTCCACCAATAAATCAGCTTGTGCCATTAGCTCTTGCTCCAAAAAATATGCGCACGCCCATTCATTTGCTTAGTTCAAGCCAGGGCGATAACACCTCCAGCAATGAAAGGCCACCATGTGTCAGCGTCGGGTAGCCACCCTGGCTGCGCCACTTTCTGCGGCCCAGAGCCAACAGATATGCCCCGTGCGGGCTGTCGATCTGCAGTGCGACCGGAGGAACGAAGGGGCCTGCGTCACCATTACCTGCTTTGTTGCGCCCGCTGGAAAAGGTTTGCTTGAGGTGGGCGGCTACATCACCATCTGCATCGGGGAAGTAGCCAGTGGCGGCGTAACCGTGGTCGGAGGTGATAACCAAGCGCCGACCAGTGGCGAGACGCTCAACAAATGCCCAAAAGTCGTCGCTGGAAAGTTGCTGCGCAGCATCTCTTGTCAGCAACTCCAGCCCCTGGCCAGCGCCGTAGTCGTGCAGCTTTGCATCCGGCCAGTGATGCCAGAACACCCAGTTCTTCGCGCCCGAAGCTTCGCTCACCAAGCCTTCACAGTCCCTCCACGGCAAATCGATGGTTTCGGTCTGCGCCGGTTGCAGCTTGTGCGCCAAGCCACCACCGTTGGCCTGCAACTGGCTGCGACTGGCCAAGCCCAGCGCGCGGGCGAATTCGTTGGTCTCGCTAGGCAGTTCGGAGGCGGTGGCCGTGACGCCATGCAGGGTGAAATCATGCTCTTTGGCCCCCTGCAGCAACCAAGGCAGTTCGCGCAGACTCAAGGCATCCAGAACCAGCACGGCGCGGGCAGCAAAGGGCTCGGTCCACCAGCGCGCAAGACGGTCGGAGGTGCGCTCCACACCGCTGATCTCGGGCTGGCCAAAGCTCCGCCACAGATCCCAGCCGCTGGAAGCAAGGAACAGATCGAGATCGCCGATCTCTCGGTCGCGCTTGACGACTTCGCCAGGGGCATTGCCCTCTGCTAATGGCCTTGAGGCAATTTCGAGTGCGCGTTCGATAATGAAACTCCACGCATCAGCAGCGGTACCCTGAGTCAGGCGCTGCAATATTCCTGCATTGAGCGCCATCAGTTGCCCTCCTTCTCAAGACTCAGCTCGAAAGTCATGCCATCGGGCAGTTTCTTGAGCAGTTCCTTGAGCTGCGCGCCGGTGGCGGCAGACACTTTAATCGACACTTCACTGTTGATCTCTCCCACTATCTTCAAAGCCTCCACGAGTCGACTATTCGCACTACCAGTGGAAATCAGGCGAATCCCATGGACAGGCGAAGCGGGGCCTATGCCCCAGCCTTCGAGCTTGCCGATCAGGTTGAGCGGCGAGGTTGGCGGGTTCGAGAACGGGATGCGCGGTTTGGTGGTGCTGCTTGTGCCACCACTGAAGATGTCGCCGCCATTCGGCGATGTGTCGCTGCCAGGAGTGTTGTCGCCACCGGCAGGTGGGGCGGGTGGCGTGGTTGTGCCACCGCCAAAGATATCGCCGCCGTTTCCGCCAGCAGGCGGCTGCGGCGCGGGTGGCGTGGTGCCACCGGTGGCGGGCACCGCCGAGGGCTCCATCAGAAACACCTCATCAAGCTGACGCCCGGTGTAGGAAAGTTTGGGTCGCAAGCGCCGCCACGCAGTGTCCTCGTCTTCGCCTGCATGGGTTTGCAGGTGCTCCAGATTGCGCAGGTTGATGGCAATCTTGCCGCGCGCGCACAGGCGTAGGATGCGCTCCTTCATCGCCGTTTCACCCAGCCAGGGGATGCAGTCCTGACCTGCCGGGCGCGGCTCCTGCAGCTCGCGCAGCAGCTTGCCGAGGGGTGCGTTCACCGAGGCCGCCTCAAGCACTAGGTCTTCGAAATCTTCGGGAACGAAGAGATCGTTGGTCAGCGTTTCCTCAATGCCTTCGGGGACTTGCGCGCCTTGCTTTTTCAGGTGCTCGACACTGAACAAGGATTGCTGCGGATTCTGGTGGTCGTAGCGATGCAGAACTGCGAAACGGTCGAAGCGCCTCTTCAGGTTGTCGCGCAGGGTGCCTTCGAATTCTTTTTGAAGCTTTTTGTATTCCGGGTTCTGACCGCTCCATTCATGCGCTTTCATTTCGGCGCGCGCGAGTATGAGTAGGTCGCGGTCCAGGAATGCATTGGTGGAGCCGGATCGGGGCAGCAGGAATCGAATGGTGTTGCGACGCTTTTGCAGGTGATCCTTGAGCCAACGGCCCAGCGTCTGGTCGATTTTTTCCGGCTCTTCCGGCAGCACCAGGACGGGCAAACGATCATCCCAGCGCTCGGGCTGTTCGGATTCGTCGAGTGATGTCCATGGGCCTGTCTGCCAAGTTTTCGGCAGTGCAATCACGCGGAAGGTTTTGGCAACCTCGTCGCTGCCGCCAATGACATAGCGCACCTGCTTAGCAAGATGCGCCTGATCCGAGCCATCGGTGAACAGCTTGTCATTGCGGGCGCAGGCCATTAATTTGGCGCGTGGGTTTTCTTCCTCACGGAAGACCAAACGCGGGCCATCCTGGTGGATATTGAAGCTGTTCTCGACAATCGTCGCCAGCTCGACCTGGAACGCATTGTTGTCCACCGGCTTGTTGCGGGTGATGTCCACCTGCAGCGTGGCAGGGTCGGCTCCGGCGAGGTTGCCGACGGCAATCGACCGCAGCCACAGTGCGCCTACGATCTCTTGAAGATGTGGCGCAAGGTTGGCGTGGTCATACACCGCCTCGGTGACCGAGATGATGTTGTGCTGTGCCTTTTCGCGCAGTGTGCGGTGGTGCTCATTGGACACCGAATCCAGTAGCGCGCCGATGCCCGAGGCATCGTCATCCAGCCGGAAGTCGGCGGCGGTGAGCACTGGCACCGCTTCGCCCCGGCTCTTGTAAAGATTTGCCAGGATGCGAATCATATCGCGCGTTTCCTGAGCGTCAGTGGCGATCAGCACCTGTTCCTCGAGTAGACGCAGCAGGTGCGGCGCGTAAGGCCAGGATTCCGTGAACTCGCGGCGCTTGCGATCCTGCTCAGCGGGCGGCACATCAAGCAGGCGGAAATACTCTGCGGCGTGCTGGGCGACCAGCGATTCAATGGTGCCGTCGGCAATCTGCATGCGGTTGTCAAACAGACGGTGCAACAGCATCCGCCGCCGATCCTGCTGGATACGCTCGGCGTTGCCACCTGCCTTGAAGTCGATGGCAACTGGATTGACACGGTGAACCTGCTGGTAGGCATCGCTGCCGCCATTGCGTACAGAGATCACCAGCACCAACAGATCAGGTCGCTCTTTGGCGATCTCCGAAAGGATCTGGATGAAATTAAACGCCCAGTTCTTCCATGGGTACTGCTTGGTATTGGTCAGGCCGTCGTACCAGGTCTGGAATTCATCCAGTAGCAGCATGGTCGGCGTGTGTTCCAAAAGCTCGACTATGAGCTTGTCGGAGGGGATGTCGGTCTTGGCCGCTCCCATGCCTTCCCATTTGCCCTTGATGAATTCGCCCCGCGGATGGCGCTCGAATAGCAAGTCCCACAGGAATTTGTAGCGTTGACGGTGCAGACTCTCGCCAATGACCAGCATTCCATCGCGCAAGGCAATCTTGCCGATGTTGGCCTCACCCAGCGTGGTGGCCCAAGAATTCAGCCATGCACCGGTCGATGCGGCATCGTTGACGGCGTGGTAAAGCGCAGCCATCAAATGCGACTTACCCAAGCCACGTTCACCGATCACGACCACCGGGCGGCCCTGATTGGGGCCAACGGCCTCGATGCCTTTTAGCAGGTCGTGCGTAGGGTAGGTGATTTCCAGGAACTGTCGGGCCGCGATCTGCGTTGCGCCGGTGTTGGAGTCGTTTGAGAGCTCAATGGCTGTCCCTTTGAGGCGCTTGCCTCGAAATTCATCCCGTAGAGTCAGTCCAAGCATTACTTACGCTCCCCATCGTTCGTTTGGCCATCGACTGTGTCATCCCCGTCACAACCGGTGGCAAGCCCTTCCATCGACTGCTGTTTAATCCAGCGGTCGATGTCTGCACGCGAAAACCGCCACGTCCCGCCAACCTTGAAGGCAGGGATCTTCTTGGCTGCAGCCAGCCTGTAGACCGTGCGCTTGCCAGCCTTCAGATAGGCGGCAACCTCGTCCAGGGTGAGGATTTCATCTTCAGCGTTCGCCATCGTCTCGCCTTTGCCGACATTGGCAATAATTTGCCAAGAGTTGCCAATTCTCCCATAAGTACCTCCCATAGGCTAGAGGAAGAAAATGATTCCGTTCTATTGCGATCCAACAAGCGAGAACCACAAATCAGTCTGGGTGCCGCCGTTTGCCCATTCGTACGCCCCTCTACGGATGAGCAGCCCAGCGGCAAGCCTGTCGGCCATCGCCCCTGGCACAGGCGGAAACAGGACTTCCGTTTCGGGAGCGATGACCATCGTCACCCGTTGCTAGCGCTCTCGACTCGCGGTACGCAACTGTTTGTCACAGCCTAAGAATAGATGCATGATATCATCACTTTGATGATATATGATGCCGAATCACGAATAGTCGAATGACTACTTCCAGATTGACTGCCACTGGTCATAGGTAAGGAACCTTCAGCCATGTACCCACAACGCGTCGAGAGCTTGAGCCATGCCCAACATGAACGGCTGGCCTACATCGACTTCCGGCTCTACTTCCTCGGCAAGCTAGGCCGTCCCGACCTGATCGACCGCTTTGGCGTGGCACCGGCGGGTGCGACCCGCGACTTGGCGCTATACCGCGAGATCGCCCCCAAGAACATCGATTTCGATGGCAGTCGCAAGGTGTATCGGATCGGCAAGCACTTCGCACCACTGTTCGAGCACGCCCCGCAGCGCGTACTGTCTTCGCTGGCCCTGGGCTTTGGCGACGGCGTGAACGCGGCGCCCGCGCCGCTGCTGCCCTGCGAATCCCCCATGGCTCTGAGCAACCCCAAGATGGAAGTGTTGGCTCCGATCTGCCGCGCCATCCACGCCAAGCGCCCTGTCGAAATCCGCTATCACTCGATGTCAAGCGGCAAGACGCAGCGGGTAATCGTGCCCTTCGCCCTGGTGGATACCGGCCTGCGTTGGCACGTCCGCGCTTTCGACCGCAAGAGCGGCGAGTTCCGCGATTTTGTCGTCACCCGTATCGAAGCCCCCGCACTGCTGGACGAGGAACCCAAGGCCCACGAGCGCCCGGACAACGATATCCAGTGGACGCGCATCGTCGAGCTGGATTTCGTGCCACACCCGCGTCTGGCCCGGCCCGAAATCATCCGCATGGATTATGCGATGACGGACGGCGCGATCCGGATGCGCGTGCGCGCGGCGGTGGCCGGGTACATGCTGCTGCGCTGGAGCGTGGACTGCTCGCCCGATCACCGCTTCACCGAAGAGCAGTACCGCCTGTGGCTGGCTGACCCGCTGGCCCTGTATGGTGTCGAGAACGCGAAGCTGGCCCCTGGCTACCAAGCGCCGACGAAAGAAATGAAACGATAGGGGAAGAACACAGTGATGCCCGACGCGGCCGACAAAATCACCGACTTCACTACAAGAAGGGTGAGGTCAGCCTCGGCGAGAAGAACGAGTACCGCCTGATCGCCCGCGAGGAAGACGCCGAGTTTCTCCGGGTCGATATTCTGGGCCGGGCGGCATCGTGCAGTTGGTCGTCAGCATCGAAAATTTGGAGGGTAAGGCTTGGAATTGCGCCATCTTCGTTGCTTCGTTGTCCTTGCGGAGGAGTTGCACTTCACTCGTGCCGCGGAACGATTGCATATCGAGCAGTCCCCACTGTCCCGCACCATCAAGGAACTCGAAGACGAACTTGGCGTGCTGCTATTTGACCGTGATCGGCGCGGTACACGGCTGACACAGGCTGGCGAGGTCTTCCTCCAGGATGTGCAGCGGGTGTTTTCGACGCTGGAACTGGCCCTTGAAAATGTAAGGGCCGTTTCTTCGGGCTACCTCGGCATTCTTCGCATTGCCGTTCCCAGCGGATGCATTGACCCGCGCCTCTCAACCTTTCTCGCACGCAGCCGTGAGGAAGATCCGGCCGTCGAGATACGCCTAACCGAGGCCTCCCTGACCGAGCAATTGCGAGGTCTCCGTTCAGGGAGCTTCAATTTGGGGTTTGCGTATACCGCCGAGGTCGGGGATGGCATCATCGCCGAACCGGTCTGGGTTGACTCGGTAGCCGTAGCGGTGGCGGCACGGCATCCGTTGCTCGTGCACAAGCAAGTACCCTTGGACGAGCTGATACGTTATCCGCTCGTCGTGGCTGATCCCCGGCTATTCGGAAACTGTGATTGCACGCTGGGTCAATTGCTGCGAGATGCAGCGCTCAAGCTCGATGTCGAGTACGTTGCCTCGATGGACATGATGCTGACGTTGGTCGCAGCAGGCTATGGCGTTGGATTCGCGAACGCTGCACGAATAAGGGTTTCAAATCGTCCCGACATCGTTATGCGTCCCCTTGCGACGCCAAACGTCATTCACACAACCTACCTGTTACGACCGGAAAGCGAACCTGGCACCCCTGCCGCCATATCCCTGGATCGATTTATCGCGCGTTTGCACGAGCAGATAGACGAGTGACGGGCAATACCCCGTTCCTCTGCGCTGGCTAAGTTTTCGGTCCCGAGCGCAGGTTTTCCTCCGTCGCGGCGATCAGAGCCGCGGCACTCCTGTTCAGCGCGGCGGCGATTCTGAGGATCAGCGCCAGCGTGGGCATGTGTTCTCCGCGCTCGATCTTGCCCATGTGGGAGCGTTCGATTTCTGCCAAGGCTGCCAGCTCTTCCTGGGCCATTCCCTGCTCCATCCGGGCCGCCCGAACGGCTTGGCCAAAGGCCAAAGCTGGTTCAGGTTCATAGGTTGTCGATCCGACAGGGCGGCCTCGCTGGATAGTACGCTTTTGCATTGGCAAAAGCGTCGAATATCGCCATGCTTTTAACCACGTTAAATTTAACTCTTGCTATCATGGCAGGGGGCCGCGCGCCCAGATTTCCATCATGAAGTGACACCCTTGAGTGCTCCCGACCAATCACCGATTCTGAGGCTCGCCGTTTCGGCCGACACACTGTCGCCACGGCTGGCGAACCTGCTTGCCCTGCAACGCGCAGAGGAACCGGAGACCATCATCCTGCTGCAGGAGGTTGCCGCCGGGGATTTGGTCCGTGGAATCGAGGATGGCACCTACGACGTCGGTATTGCGCTGGCGGCCACAACAACAGCCTTCGCCATGAACGCACAGCCGCTTTGGGCAGACGAACTGGCCTTGGCGGTTCCGTTGCGCTCGCCGCTGCTCGCGTACCCCGAAGTTCCGCTGGATGCCTTGCTGCACTACCCGCTGCTTCAATGGTGCCTGTGGGCATGTGAAGCACTGCGCCAGCAGGTGGATGCGCGCTTCGACCCTGAAATGCATTCTGCCAAAGAGGTCACGTCCTTTGATCTCTTGGCGGTACTCGTGGCGGCAGGCTTTGCTGTCGGCATTGCGCCCGGCTCGCACATCGCCCGAGCGCGCGGCTGGGGTGTCGCTATGCGTCCACTGGCGAACGGCCCGTATCGCATCAGCACTCAGTTGTTGCGGAAGCCCCACGGATCGGCACGAGCCGTCGAACGGTTTGCCGAACGAGCGATGAAGGTGGCGACTACCGAAGCCGCCTGACATTGGCATCTGTCACACTTTCGGGTATTTCCCGGTAGTTCACCGTTCGACTGTATGCCTTTCAATCGTCCACCATAGGCATGGCCGGACCGGCCGCGATTGCCTTTTCAACCAATTGCTGAACGCTCTGCCGCACCTGAATCGAGTATGGCATCGCAGCCAGCGGCTCCTCTCGTTGCGCACACTGCTCCACAACCACCCGCACGGCGATCTTCATGTTCTCGGGCGTCACCGCCTCAATGGGCGGCCGGCTGCCCAGGGCGTCATGCGGCCGTAGCAGGGCGTGATAGATGTCCCAGGTATCCACGCCACGGGGCGTCTGCTTGAGGATGGCCTGCACCAGTTGGCGCTTGAGCGGATCGAGCTGCCACACCGGCACCCGTTGGCCCTTGTTCCCCAGTTGAATCGACAGCAGGTTGCCGGCCTGAATCTCATAGGTGATCCAGCGGCGCGACTTGCCGGCCAGCTTGGCGTAGTCGGCCACCACCAGGTTGTCGGGCCCTTCGAAAACTTCCAGCAGCTTCAGCCGTTCGCGTTGCAGCTCGGAGAGCTTCGGCTGCGCGTACTCCGGCATCTCCACGGCCGACAGGCGCTGCGTCGCCGGTGCAACCGTCGGCAAGCTCTGCTCGGTGGGCGCCACCAGCAGGATAGGTGCGTGCTGCCCAGGTGTCGGCAGCGGGGTGGTCTGCTGCCCGGCGATCGTCGGCAAGCCCTGCAGGTGGATGGTCAGGTGCATGCTGGCGACCTGCACCTGGTTCTGCTCGAACAGGTCCAGGCGGTCGGCCCAGTCCTGCATCATCACGCGGCGCTGCTCGACGTACTCGGCGTGGTTGTAGGTGGCGCTGATGCGGTTGGGGTCGGCGTGCGAAAGCTGGGCGTCCACCCACACTTTCGGATAGCCCAGCTCGTTGAGTGCCGTCGAGATCGTCGCGCGAATGCCGTGGCCGGTCAGGCGGTCCTCGTAGCCCATGCGCTTAAGGGCCGCGTTGAGCGTGTTCTCGCTCATGCGGTCGCTGATGCGTTTGACGCCGGCGAACAGGTACTTCTGCGCCGGTTTGAAGTCCTCGAGCATGTAGCGGACGATCTCCGTCGCCTGGACAGACAGCGGGACGATGTACGGCGGGATGTCGGTGACGCGCTTGCGCTTTTTGCGGGTGAGCATCTTGCGCTGCTTGAGCGACATGACCGGGATGATCCATAACCCCCGATCCAGATCGAACTGATCAGGCGTGGCCAGGCGCAGCTCGCCTGTTCGGACCCCGGTCAGGAGCAGCAGGCGGATCGCCAGTTGCGTCTTCAGCATGCCGCGGTACTTGCGCAGCGTCTGCAGGAACTCGGGCAGTTCGGCCATGCGCAGGAACGGGTTGTGTTCGACCGGTGGCAGCGGTACCGCGACCACGTGCAGGTCGGTGGCCGGGTGGGTCTCCATGGCCGGGATGACGACCATCGCGTAGTCGAATAACTGCTTGAGCCAGGTGCGGACCTTCTCGGCCACCGACAGCGAATTGCGCTTTTCGATGCGGCCGACCACTTCCAGCAGATGAGGTCGGGTGACCTCGTAGATGGTCAGCCGCTTCAAGGAAGGAAAAACGTCCTTCTTGAAGACGCGGCGAATCTGCTCCAGTGAACTCTGTCGGCCCTCTTCGAGCGTGAGCTGCCGGTGCTCCATCCACTTCTCGTAGACCGCCATGAAGGTGTTCTCGCCGGCGAGCTTGATGGCTTGGCGCTTCTGCTTGCGCTCGGTACGCGGGTTGATGCCCCTGGCGACCAGCGAGCGCGCTTCGTCGCGCAGTTCCCGCGCATCGCGCAGCGACAGCTCGGGATAGCAGCCAAGGGAGATGCGAACGCGCCGACCGACCCAGGTATAGCGGAAGTGCCAGGTCTTGGCACCAGAGGCGGAGGCGAAGAGGGAAAGGCCGTCGAAATCGGCGATGGTGTACGGCTTGCCGGTGGCTTTGGCCTGCCGGACCGTCATGTCGGTGAGCATGTGTCCAACTCCTGAAAGGTGAGTTGGATGCCATGTTCGTTACCGGGGCCCGGCTCCTCCAGCAACAATGCGCGATGGACGCTTACCGCATTGATGTACCACTAAATGTACCGTTTTGTACCGGCTGTCAGTGGATTTCGCTGGATGTCACTGGATCGGGAAAAGGGAAAAACCTCAACCGGATCAGCGACTTACAACACTCCTTGGATTTCGGTGGAAGTCCCTGGAAAGTTGAAGTGGAGCGGGTGAAGGGAATCGAACCCTCGTCGTAAGCTTGGGAAGCTTCTGCTCTGCCATTGAGCTACACCCGCAAGGCGGGGAAGATTATACAACGGAACGCGTGAACCTACTTCCCGGCAATCATATCCTTACGGGATCTCCTTTCATCTGGTTCCCGGTATAGAGATCCCACTGGAGCGAGGCTGGCGGCCATGGGAGGGGAAACAGTACAAATATGATTATGTGCCATGCTGGCGAAGGCTCGCTGTCGCGTGTTTGATGTATGAACCCCGGATGATCGACTATGCAGACGCCGCCCCGTATAATTGCACAGGAAGCCGGGCCATGAGCGCATGGCAATATCCATTTTCTCATTTTCGAAAATGATACAACTTATCGTCAACGGTCAACCTCAGCGCATCCCCCTGCCACAAGAAACGGGCATGGCATCAAAGCCGGATCACCAGATTTTGAATATCACTCAATTGCTGGAGCATATGGGCCTGCACGGCAAGCGTATCGCCGTGGAACGCAATGGCGAGATCGTGCCTCGCAGCAAATTCGATCAGCCAATGCTGGCGGACGGAGACCGGCTGGAAATTGTAGTCGCGGTAGGCGGGGGATAACTCTCTTTCCTTCCTCTCGTAACAAGTCTGCAATAAACGCCAACAGGAGTTCATGGATAATCTTGTCATTGCGGGAAAATCTTATGCCTCGCGTCTTCTCGTCGGTACGGGGAAGTACAAGGATTTCGACGAAACGCGCGCAGCCGTCGATGCCAGCGGCGCGGAAATCATTACTGTAGCGATACGCCGCACTAATCTCGGACAGAATCCCGATGAGCCCAACCTGCTCGATGTGCTGCCTTTGTCGAGCTACACCTTCCTGCCCAACACCGCCGGATGCTATACGCTGGAAGACGCGGTTCGTACCCTGCGCCTTGCACGCGAGTTGCTGGATGGCCATAGCCTCGTAAAGCTCGAAGTTCTGGGTGATCCAAAAACGCTCTATCCCAACATGACTGAAACGCTGAGAGCAGCGGAGATCCTGGTAAGGGAGGATTTTCAGGTCATGGTATACACATCGGACGATCCTATCGCGGCCAGGCAACTGGAAGAGATCGGCTGTGTGGCGATTATGCCCCTGGCTTCCCTTATTGGCTCCGGCATGGGTATACTCAATCCGTGGAATCTTCAGATCATTATCGAAAATGCCGCCGTTCCGGTAATTGTGGATGCAGGTGTCGGCACTGCTTCAGATGCCGCCATTGCCATGGAGCTGGGTTGCGACGGCGTCCTGATGAACACTGCTATCGCTGCCGCGCGGAACCCGGTGCTCATGGCGTCCGCCATGAAAAAGGCGGTCGAAGCGGGCCGCGAAGCTTACCTGGCGGGAAGAATGCCAAAGAAAATCTACAGCGCAAGCCCCAGCTCACCCGTGAGCGGGGTAATAGCGTCCAGCAAGGATAAATCAGTCTAGTTCACTTCCCGCCTTCCAGCCCACCGGCCTTTTCGCAGCCTTTCCGGTTTTCCCGATACATTGATCACTTCGCCCGAATAATGGCAGAGCATCGTCCGATTCGCAGCTTCGTTCTCCGGCAGGGACATATCTCCAGCGCCCAGCGTCGCGCACATGATTCCCTGATGCCTAAATATGGCATTCCATTTACCGGCGGTATACTGGATCTCGACGATCTTTTTCGCCGGCGGGCACCCAGATTCCTGGAGATCGGATTTGGAATGGGCGAAACTACTGCCCTTATTGCCCAGGCGCATCCGCAACACGACTATCTTGCTGTCGAAGTCCACACACCGGGCGTGGGTGGTTTGCTGAAGTTGATCGACGAGTTCGGGCTGGCAAATATACGCATCATTCAGCATGATGCCGTAGAGGTGCTGCAGAAATCCCTCCCATCCGGTTGCCTGAGCGGGGTACATATTTTTTTCCCGGATCCCTGGCCCAAGGCGCGACATCACAAGCGCCGGCTGATACAGCCGGAATTCGCCAGGCTTTTATCCACGAGGGTGCAAAGTGGCGGCTATATTCATGCCGCCACCGACTGGGAAGATTACGCGGTCCAGATGCTGCAGGTCTTCGGCGACGAGCCGCAGCTCGTCAATATCGCAGCAGACTATGCGCCGCGCCCGGCACATCGGCCCATGACCAAATTCGAGTTGCGGGGCCTGCGGTTGGGGCACGGGGTATGGGATGTTGTGTTTCGCAAACGATAGCAGATCAAGAACTGCGGTCTGCCGCCTTTTCCGGATCGGGCAGGAAAATCTGCAATAAATCGTTCAAGAACCGCCGGCCGGCGAGCGTGGGCGCGATCCGCATGCGGTCACGCGTTATGAACCCGCGCTGCTCAGCTTCATCGAGCTGATGCTGAATGCGCATTACGGGAATGCCGGTACGTTCCAGGAACGTTCGAGTACTGAAGCCTTCCGTCAGGCGAAGGGCATTCATCATGAATTCGAATATCCGGTCTTCTCGCCCGACTTCGTGCTGCTCCATGACGGCATCAGCGTCGGATACATCTGGCGCCATCCTGGCGAGGTACTCGCGCGGCTGTTTATAACGGATCTGGCGAATTATTCTGTCGGCGAAGCTGATTTTGCTATGTGCTCCCGCGCCGATACCCAGATAGTCGCCGAACTCCCAATAGTTCATGTTATGGCGCGATTCAAAGCCAGGCTTGGCAAACGCTGACGTTTCATAATTTACATACCCGGCATCGCCAAGCGCTTGCTCGGCCATTATCTGCATCTGGGCGGATAGATCGTCGTCTGGCAGCGGCGGAGGGTGGCGATGAAACAGCGTGTGGGGTTCCACGGTCAGGTGGTACGCCGAAATATGCGAGACTCCGTACGCGATGGCGGTTTCGATATCCTGACGCGCGTCCTGCAGGGTCTGATGCGGCAGCGCATACATCAGATCGAGATTCACATTGGAAAAATTCTCCCGGGCGATCTCGACCGCGCGGCGAGCCTCCGAGTCATCATGTACGCGACCCAGCGATCGCAGGTGCTTCGGATCGAAACTTTGAATGCCCACGGACAGGCGATTGATTCCGGCGGCATGGAAGTCCGCAAATTTTTTTGCCTCGAACGTTCCCGGGTTGGCTTCCAGCGTCACCTCTGCGAAGTGCTCCAGGGGCAGCAGGGCGCGAACGGCAGTGAGGATGGTGTCCAGGGATTGGGCGCTGAACAGGCTGGGAGTGCCTCCCCCGAAAAAGATGCTTATCACCTTGCGGCCCCAGACCTGAGGCACCATCGTTTCAAGATCTCGGATGAGGGCAGCGACATACTCCGATTCCGGCAAAGAATTGGAATCGCGAAGCTCATGCGAATTGAAATCGCAATAAGGGCATTTCTTCAAGCACCAGGGGATATGGATATAAAGGCTGAGAGGCGGCAGCGACATAAGCCGCGGCGAGCGCGACCCTGGTATGGGCACAGGGGAGGTGCTTGGTTGCATGATTATTCGAAATGACTCGCCGTCCGCCGGGCAAGGCCTGCTCGTCCGTGACCGCGAGTCGAAGAGGCTGCTGGCGCCTGGGAAAGATGGGAAAGAAATGCCGCATCCTGCCCGCGGCGCGATAGCGTATTCAATAACCGGCAACCCACTTAAATTTCTTCTTCCCTGATTTTATCCACCAATCGGGCCAGCGCCTGGCCACGATGGCTTATCCGGTTTTTTTGCTCCATGGAAAGCTCCGCGGCAGTCCTGCTCAATTGGGGCAGAAAAAAATAGGGATCATAGCCGAACCCTCCCTCGCCCCGCGACTCCAGCACGATCTCGCCATGCCAGGTCCCATCGACAATGATAGGCTGAGGGTCCTCGGCATGCCGCAACAGCACCATTACGCAGTAATAATAAGCCCGCCGATCAGGTTCACCAAGAAGAGTTTCCACCAGCTTCCGGTTGTTGCATTCATCCGATTTTGGCTCGCCGGCGTAGCGGGCGGAATGGATACCCGGCTTGCCATTCAGCCGGGGCACGCAAATACCGGAATCGTCAGCCAGGGCCGGCAAGCCGGTGCAAAGGCTGGCGTGCCGCGCCTTCAATAGCGCATTTTCGACGAATGTGACATGAGGTTCCTCCGGCTCGCTAACCCTGAGCGCGCTCTGGGGAAATATCTCGAAACCCAGGGGTTCCAGCAAATGCCGGATCTCTCCCAGCTTGCCTGCGTTGTTGCTTGCTATGACCAGTTTCCGCATCTGCGTATCAGAATATGCCTGTCCCTGCCGGCTTTCTCATCCAAATTTCATCCCGCGTGCAACGCCGATTTTTGAATCCGGATCAACTCTTCTATCCCGGCATGCGCCAGATCCAGCATCTCATTCAATTCTTTCCGCCTGAATGGAGCTCCCTCCGCCGTTCCCTGCATTTCAACCAGGCCAGAATCGCCGGTCATCACGACATTCATGTCCGTATCGCAGCGGGAGTCTTCCTCGTAGTCGAGGTCAAGCACCGGCACGCCTTCATATATTCCTACTGAAACGGCTGCGACATGGGAGAGTATGGGTGTTTCCCGTATCAGTTGCTGTTTCAGCAGTTTTTCCATCGCGTCGTGAAGCGCGACAAATGCGCCGGTTATGCTCGCGGTGCGGGTACCCCCATCAGCCTGGATCACGTCACAATCGATCTGGACGGTGCGCTCCCCCAGTTTTGCCAGATCCATCACCGAACGCAACGAGCGTCCGATCAGCCGCTGGATTTCCATGGTTCGGCCGGACTGCCTGCCTTTGGCGGCTTCGCGCTGCATCCGCTCATTGGTTGAGCGCGGCAGCATTCCATATTCGGCAGTTAGCCAGCCCTGGCCCTTCCCGCGAAGAAACGCAGGCACTTTCTCATCCAGGCTGGCGGTGCATAGTATTCGGGTGTCTCCGCATTCGATCAGTACCGAACCCTCGGCATGTCTGGTGTAATGACGGGTGATCCTGACAGGACGAAGCTGAGCTGGTTGGCGGTTGCTGGGGCGTATGGGCATGGAAATTTCAGGGAGATAACATTCGGAAGAGCATCGCGGACAAAACGGCAATAATGGCTGGCGGCGCCGGCATTAAGCGGGATTGGCGCCGGAGGACAAATTCGTTATGGCATAATCCCCTGAAAGCAGCTCGATAGCAGTTTCCTATTCTAACGTATTAAGGACTTGCCAGTGGACAACTCGGTTGCCATATATAGCATGACCGGATATGCGGCGGTCACGAAAGAGCTGCCTTACGGTTCCTTGAATCTGGAACTTCGTTCCGTCAACAATCGCTATCTCGATCTCCAGTTTCGCCTGCCTGACGAATTGCGTCTGCTGGAGGCAGGGATGCGTGAATTTCTTTGCACCCGGTTGAATCGCGGAAAGGTCGAATGCCGCCTCAGCTTTTCAAGAATCGCGGACACGGGCGGATTGCAGCAGATTAACACCAATTTATTACAAAACCTGCTCGAACTGGATCGCGCTATAAGGGTGACCCTGCCTGACGCGCGCGGGCTGGAGGTTGCGGATATCCTGCGCTGGCCGGGGATACTCAGGCCGGAAACCTCGCCCGCGGAAAATCTGTCCGGCCCCTGCATGGACTTGATGCGGCAAGCTGTGGATGAGTTTGCAGCAACCCGTGCACGGGAGGGGGAGAAGCTGAAAGGCATTCTGCTTCATCGCGTCAGCAGGATGCACGCCTTGGCATCGGAAATAGTGCCTCGCATCCCCGGACTGCTTCTGGCTTTCGAGGAGAGGCTCAAGTCGCGCTTGCGTGAGGCCCTGGTAAACCTCGATGATGATCGCATCCGGCAGGAATTGTCGTTGTTTGCCAGCAAAGTGGATATAGATGAAGAATTATGCCGTCTCACCACCCATCTGGGCGAGGTGGAACGCGTACTGGTCAAGGGTGGCGTTATCGGCAAGCGCCTGGATTTCCTGATGCAGGAGCTCAATCGCGAAGCCAACACCATAGGTTCCAAATCGATGGACGCGGAGGTATCGAAAATCTCCATGGAACTGAAAGTATTGATAGAGCAGATGCGGGAGCAAGTGCAGAATATCGAATAGAGTTTCATCATGATCTAAGCAGTCTCACGCCATCCCGACAGTTTTGTAAAAGCCGCTAATCATGCGGCTTTTTCCGTTCCAGGGAGTTGCATTCTGTCCCATAGCAGCTCCATTTACCGTACAGGTTCCCGGCAATCCTTCCGTCACTGAAGAACTTTACCAGACTACCGGAAGCGCGGGGGTAAAGAGTAAAGCCATTGTTTCATGGGGCGCATCGGCGGACAGCTTTGCGGATAACTATCAACTCGAATACAAGCCCGCGACTCAGGCCAACTGGCTTGTCAGGACCGGGATAAAGGGATTCGAAACGGAGCTCATCGATCTGGCTCCGGGGTTCTACGACTTTCGGCTGAAGGCATTCAGCTCGATAGGGGTGGATTCGGATTACACCGGTGAGGTACGTGTAAACATTGTAGGACTGAGCGCTCCGCCCTCCGCGGTGAGCAACTTCTCCGTCATCGCTTCCAACGGCTACGCCCTCGCCTCGTGGGCGCTTTCTCCGGATCTCGACGTTCAGATAAACAGTTCAATCATTATCCGACATTCTTCTAAGACCAGCAGCGCTGTTTGGGAGGACGGGATCATCCTTGAAGAGTTCCCTGAGGGCGCGATACAGGGCATCGTCGCTCTGATTACCGGAACCTACATGGCGAAGGCCAAGGACTCGACCGGCAACTACTCCACCAGCATGACGCCGTTTGTTGCTACCGAGGGATGACCACCGGATTTACGGCTGTCGCAACCAGCACGCAGGCGCCAGGCTTCACTGGGACCAAGACGAATGTGAGCGTAGCAGGATCTGTGCTGAGACTGACTGATCCGGAAGCGAATCTGGAAGGCGAGTATGAATTCGATAACTACGTAGATATGGGGACGGTAAAGACCCGGCGGGTCGAGGTGGATGTGCAGGTTATAAATTATGTTGCCAATGATCTGATAGGCTTCCGCGGCAACGTGGATACCTGGGATTCGATAGATGGGGGTATCGTCAACGATTGCGATGCAACGGTCTATGTCGCAACCACCAACGACGACCCCGCCGGCAGCCCGGTATACGGGGAATGGACGCCCTTCTTCGTGGCTGACCTGACCTGTCGGGGAATGAAGTTTAAGATCAAGCTGGAGAGAGGCAGCACTACCAATAATCTTGATGTGTCAGTGCTGACGGTGCATGTCAAGGAGGCGGTGTAAGAGCCGAAAACGGCCAAGGTACTAAGACGAGAGTTATGTAAAGGAAGTGTAAGGAATTGCAAATGTTTGCCAATTCCCGTTTTCTGAGAGCTATTACGGGTTAAAGTATAAGAAGTGCTTCCCCTATTGGAGCGTCATTCTGATGTGATTGTTGCGCACTCTCTCCCTGTAGCACGTGCCCGGTAATCCCCTTACCGGGCTTTTTTTACTTCCCCCAAAAAAACTCAGGAACATTTTCCCTCTGATGTGTCACACACGCGACATCCCGCTGTGGCAATATGACTCTGCCCCGCATCCCTTAGCGGAGCCCTAGTATCCGGTTCCAATCCCTTTTGGATACTGATGCTCTCGTTGGTATTCATACCAACGAGAGCCCTCCTTGAATCCGCTTCGGCGGGTTTTTTATTGGCAAATCCTCTACTGAAGTAGTTTGAAAGAATTTGCCATTTTTCTTTCAAAGCTTATAATTGTTTGAAAGTTTTCTTTCCAACATTAACGTAATATCATGATATCAACGGATTTTACTAGCCAAAAAAGCGGAAGACTCATTTACTCTCCGCTAGGATTCCTTGCATTTGTTCCTAATCCCTTACCCCCTGAAATTATTTTTGATATGGAACTTGCGATGACGCTTTCAAAAGCAGACGCAGCTTTGTCAGAACTTTCAGGGCTCGGGGGACAATTACCCAATCCCCATCTGTTGATTGCACCTTATATGAGGCGTGAAGCAGTTCTTTCTTCAAGAATAGAAGGAACGAAGGCGAGCCTTTCCGATATTCTAATTGATGAACTAGATGAGGATGCACTCAAACGCACGCCTAGTGACGACATACGGGAGGTACGCAATTACATTCGCGCCATGGAATCGGGCATCAAATTGCTCGAACATTTACCAATATCTTTAAGACTCGTTCGTACGATCCATGAAGAACTTATGCGTGGGGTAAGGGGGGAAAAAGCGACACCCGGTCATTTCCGATATAGCCAAAACTGGATAGGCCCACAAGGATGCACCCCCGCAACTGCGGCATTTGTTCCTCCGCCCGTAATAGAGATGAGCGACGCGCTCTACGCATGGGAAAATTTTTTGCATATCCGTGACACAATTCCGGATCTTATTCAGTGCGCCCTTATGCACGTTCAATTCGAGACTATCCATCCATTTCTAGATGGTAATGGGCGGGTCGGAAGACTTCTAATCACATTCTTTTTACTGGAGAGGAAACGCCTTTCGCAGCCCTTACTTTATTTATCTGCCTATATCGACTCTCATAAAGCGGATTACTACGAGTTGCTGCAGAGTGTACGAACTCATGGAGAATGGAATCCTTGGCTACGGTTTTTTCTAAACGGGGTTACCGAAGTTGCGACCGCAGCAGGCCTTCAAGCGAAAGAACTTCATAAGCTTCGAGAAGAATATCGAGCAATACTGCGAGACAAGCCGAATGCGCTCATATTATT
>ERZ778029.393-NODE-393-length-86094-cov-43.913621_pt1 | contig 86094 bp, 76 predicted proteins | sample MGYA00375759_ERZ778029 | MGnify/ENA primary metagenome ERZ778029 (study PRJEB29350, sample SAMN05389819) | bioreactor metagenome | isolation source: Ammonium sulfate bioreactor | place: South Africa: University of Cape Town | collected 2014-04-04 ...
CCTCCGGCCTCATGAAACACCCAATCTCGGTGTCCATCAAACCGGCAGCAGCTCAATTCAATCGAGGCGCTCGCTAAAGACGTCAAACTCCATCCCAAGATCATCCGCCAACAGCTCCGCCTCACGTTCCTAGCGCCGGCAATCACGGAAGCAGTAATTACAGGAGAAGCGGGACACACGCCAACTTTGATGGCGATACCTAAAACGTTGCCGCTCTCGTGGTACAAGCAGCGGGAAGCGATAGGAAAATAGATTGTAACCGCTGGCGGAGGTGTTGCCCGTCAACACCGGTCATTTCTGAGTGTCATCGTTTGATCTGCGCACCAGCGCCGCAAGGGAAAAAGGAAAGGAGAGTCCAATGTGTAAGGAGCAATCGATCCACATTGACAAGCTGGATTTCTTGTCGACGAGCATGTTGTCCAGCGCGTGCTTTAGCTAGATCGGCGTGCGGTGAATGACGTCTGGCCCGGAAAGGATTGTTTCCTGGTCCATACAAACAGAAGGAAAGTCAATTACTTAACGCCACCCCAGGTAAACGCTTTATGGCCGGCGATCGCACATATATCCGTCACCCTAGAATGGCCAACCGCGATATTCTCCAGTTCGATCGAATTCGCCTTTGGGGCAACTTCGGACGACGTCAGCTCCATCGTGCTTCTCGATCCCGCGACATCGATTTTCTTCATGATCGTCGTCGCGCGGACTGCGCGTTTTTGCTTCGTCGCCGCCGGCAGCCATCGCTTCGGTTGGCCCACGCGGCATGATGCCCCATTTGTTCCTGCACCAGCGTCAGCCCGATTTGACCGGTGGATCACAGAAAGCCCAGCCAAAGCCAGGCTTTTCTGTAACGGTTCAAAGCAGGTTACGACTGTCCGCCCTTGCGTCCCGCCTCGGATGCCTTCTCACGGTCATTGGCAAAGTTACCGGGGTTGTTTTCCTTGCCTTGTGACTGACCTCCCTTGGACGCGATGTCACGCTGCTTCTGTTCATCCATGCTTGCAAAGCCACGCTCGGACTGACCGGTGTGACCCTGATCGCCTCTCGTATTCTGATTCTGTTGAGCCATGTCTAAGTCTCCATTGCTGATAACGTAACGACGGCATCTCGCCATCGCGTGGGTAATGACCCTGCCAGACTCTCGTTCCTCAGTCTTTGAATTACCTTTTTTAGCGCCGCAGTAGGCAATCGGGGCCACGTTCATTGCGACGATGGCTGTGCGGCTATGAAGCTCTTGGAGATGAGTTCGAAGTCGGTCGCCCTATCGCACGATCTGACTTCGGTAGAATGATCCAAGCGGTGGCGGAATGATCACGAGGGAGAAACGCCTCCCAGGACGGGAAACAATCGTCCCGTTCATTGCCGTTAGAATTATTTTCGGGGATCAGGAACGGCTTACGAGAGAGCAGGTTCGTTGTAGCAGAACAAAGGAGCTTTACGCATGTTCATGCACAATAAGCGCTTGCAATATACCGTCCGCGTTTCGGAACCGAATCCGGTTCTTGGCTCGTTCATGCTGGAGCAATTCGGCGGTCCCGATGGGGAACTCGCAGCGGCGATGCGATATTTCACGCAGGGATTGGCCGACGACGATCCTGGCCGCAAGGACATGCTTCTCGATATCGCTACCGAAGAACTCAGTCATCTTGAAGTGATCGGTTCCATCGTTGCGATGCTCAATAAAGGTGCCAAGGCACAAATTGCTGAAGGCAGCATGGCGGAAGCTGAACTTTATATGTCCCTGACCAAGGGTGGGAGTAGCCACACGCAATCGATACTGTATGGCGGCGGCCCCGCTCTGACCAATTCTTCTGGCGTTCCTTGGACTGCCGCCTACATCGATAGCCGTGGTGATCCTACTTGCGATCTGCGCTCGAACATTGCCGCTGAAAGCCGTGCCAAGATCGTGTACGAGCGACTCATTAATCTAACAGACGATCCCGGCATCAAGGATGCGCTGGGTTTCCTTATGACCCGTGAGATCGCCCATCAAAAGTCGTTCGAAAAGGCGCTCTATGCCATTGCGGACAACTTTCCGCCTGGCAAGCTGCCTGGACTCAAAACTTTCGCTAACACGTACGTGAATACGTCGCAAGGCGGGGCAGAGCCACGTGGGCCATGGAATAGCGGGCAGCAATGGGATCGCGTGGATGAGTTGGAAGAAGGACTTCCGGCAGATGGCGGCGATGGCGAGGCTACCGTTCAGCTCAGCTCAATTGACATGACAACTCTCAATGCTCTCGCCGCTCGCACAATGTCACAGCAAGAAGGCGATCCGAAGACAGGGGCCGATTTAGGGGCTGGTCCCGGTGCAGGGAAAGTTACCGGCGAGGATAAGGGCGGAGCTGGAGACATGGACGAAGCCCGGACGATGGCACAAAAACGGAGCGCAGCGTAGACCATCCCAGAGGACGCCGATTCTGAGCATGAAGTTGTCCATAGCCAATAGTAGTCCGTGGTTTGCGTGGATTCGGCCCTCTGATGCCTAGACAAAACGTTTTCAGGAACTCGCGGTTGCCGCCCGGCGTGCAATGAGGAGCAACTCATGTCGGATCATAACAGATTAGCGATTGTCACGGGTGCATCGACCGGCATTGGTTTAGAGCTGGCGCGATGTTGCACGGAGCGTGGATTCCGATTGCTGATAGCGGCCGACGAACCGGCGATCGCAGACGCCGCCGCGGAGTTGCGCGCTGGAGGCGCAGAGGTCGAGGCGATCGAAGCAGACCTCGCCACGGAAGCGGGCGTCGACAAGCTCTATACGGCGGCGGAAGGACGACCTGTCGGTGCGCTTCTCGCCAACGCCGGAATTGGGCTTGGCCGCGCGTTTCTCGATCAGGACTATGCGAAGGCGCGCCGGGTGATCGACACAAACATTGTCGGGACGACGTATTTAATCCACAGGATCGGAAACGACATGCGCCGGCGCAATGCAGGTCGAATCCTGATCACCGGCTCGATTGCCGGTTTCATACCGGGCAGTTTTCAGGCCGTCTACAACGGCAGCAAATCGTTTCTCAATTCCTTCTCGTTTGCCCTACGCGAGGAACTGAGAGATACCAACGTAACGGTTACCTGCCTGATGCCTGGTGCGACCGACACCGAATTTTTCAGGCGAGCCGACATGATGGATACGAAAGTTGGAACCGAAGAGAAGGACGATCCGGCTGAAGTCGCCAGGACCGGCTTCGAGGCCATGATGAATGGCGAGGGGGACGTGGTGAGCGGCTGGAAGAACAAGCTGCAATCCTCACTTGCGAACGTCACGCCATCTGAAACTCTGGCCGAACAGCACCGCAAAGCGGCAGAGCCCCGCACGGCGAAACATTGACCTGCAACGCTTGGGAAGGCCGCGACCATGAAAGCGCTGACTTGGCATGGTAGGAGCGACATTCGCTGCGAAAGCGTACCTGATCCCGCGATTCAGGATGGACGCGACGCGATCATTCGTGTAACGGCCTGCGCCATTTGCGGTTCTGATCTCCACATCTTCGACGGCATCATCCCAACGATGGAGAAGGGTGACGTCGTCGGTCATGAAACCATGGGAGAAGTCGTCGAGGTCGGCCGCGACAATAAGAAATTGAAAATTGGCGATCGCGTCGTGGTGCCTTTCACGATCTCCTGCGGTGAATGCTTCTTCTGCAAACGCGGCTTTTACTCCGGCTGTGAGCGCTCTAACCCGAACAAGAAAAAGGCAGAGGAAATGTGGGGCCATTCGCCCGCGGGTTTGTTCGGATACTCGCATATTCTCGGCGGTTTTCCAGGCGGACAGGCCGAATACATGCGTGTGCCTTATGCCGACATCGGTCCGCTTAAGATTCCAGATGGGCTCTCTGATGAACAGGTTCTTTTTTTGTCTGATATTTTTCCGACAGGGTTCATGGCCGCGGACTTCTGCGGCCTGAAAGGCGGCGAGACGGTCGCCGTATGGGGGTGCGGACCGGTCGGACAGTTCGCCGTCAAAAGCGCGTTCCTGCTTGGCGCTGAATGTGTCATCGCCATCGACACAGTGCCGGAACGATTGCGGCTCGCCGAGGTTTCAGGCGCGATCACGCTCGATTTCAGGAAGGACGATATCTACGATCGCATCCAGGATCTGACGGAGGGCCGAGGCGCGGACGCATGCATTGATGCGGTCGGCACGGAGCCGGATACCTGGTCTGGATTTGATGCGGTCGTGGACCGCATCAAGGTCGCGACCTTCATGGGGACGGATCGTCCCCATGTGCTTAGACAAGCAATCCATTGCTGCCGTAACTTTGGTGTCGTTTCGATTGTGGGAGTTTACGGCGGGTTCGTCGACAAAATACCGATGGGATCGGCGATCAATCGCGGCCTGACATTCCGAATGGCTCAAACCCCGGTTCAGCGTTATCTTCCTCAGCTTCTGGAACGTATTCAAAAGGGCGAGATCGATCCGTCATTTGTGATCACCCATCGAGCGTCGCTGGACGATGGTCCGAAACTCTACGAGACGTTCCGCGACAAGGCGGACGGATGCATAAAAGTCGTGCTGAAGCCATCTTGAACTACCAATCCCAGGAACCGCAATCGCCAGAGGTTTGTGCGATAACGTCCGATACGTCAGGACATGCCGAAGGTGGGGATACGGCTACCCTCTCACCCACCACGAGCGCTGCAAGTGTAGTTCAGTTTAAAGGCGTAAATGCAACTGTCGTGCATACCAAGCTGCCATGGAGACGACGAGCCACGCGAGCGACGCTGCGACAAAGGCGGCGGAGATGCTGGTCTCGACAATGGCGCAGAAAACAAACGCAAAAGCCAACATGCCCCAAGCGCCAAGCGCGGCGCCGGCCGCATCCAGCGCCGCCGCTTCCTGCCCGCGCCGACGGCCGGGAAGGCCCGCTTTTCTTTTCCGACGAATTTCATGTTTCTCGATCAATGTGGCGCTGGCGCAGAAAATTGCCGGGAGTGCGAGAAACAGGCCGCCGATCGATGGTCCATAGCGACTGCTGATGAGGCCGGTTAATACGGTCGCGGCTCCGCCCAGCGCGAAACGGACGAGATATTCGTAAGGATGTCCTTCGCGCAGCGATGAAAACGAGATGCGGACCGGAGTCATGTTCCCGCCCCGAATATCGCCAGCAACCCGAAAGCAACGATCAACCAAACGACAAGCGAGATAAGTGTGGCCGGCAGCGCTGTCGCGCGGGCCCGTATCAGGAGCTGACAGACCGTCATACTATAGACGGCGAGCGCAATTGCGCCGGCCATCATTGCGCCGCTCTGCAGAGCGGCGTAGCCGGCCCCGTGCCGATAAACGGCGATGCTCAGCGTGGCGAACGCCACCGACGGAGCGGCACCGAACAGACCGGCGAAGCTCTTGGGACGCAGGATGTCGCCGATCATCGCAAAAGCAGAGACTACGATGCCGCCCAGAAAGAAGCGGACCACATATTCGGTCATTTCGGCCGCTTCCAGAGCGTCGATAGCGGTCCTCCGCTTCCGTAGACCGGATCTTTTCGCGGCGAGGCGACCTTGGGAATCGTCTTGAGAGCGCGAGCGCGATCTTCGGCGCTGGTGCATACATCGTAGGTTCCGGTCGATGGATAAGCTCCCACGACCAGGAAATCCGCCGAGGCAGAAAGGCATTGGTGGCCGGTCCCGGAGGGCAGCACCGCCACATCTCCTGGTTTCAGCGTGAAGATGCGGCCCTTGTTGCCGCCGAAACGGACGCGGCCTTTGCCGCGCGCGATCCCCAACACCTCATGAATCCGGGAGTGATAGTGCACATAGTCGTAGATGCTGTTACGCCAGCTATCACCCCATCCGTTGGCTTCGAACAGGTCCTCGAACACGGCCGCCGGATCGTGGTCGCCGTCGAGGCGGACCGCGCCTCGATAGAGAATAAGCGGCCAACGGGGGTGGTTGGGCACCAGACCGTCATCCTTGAAACGCACGCCGTGCGGCTTGCGTTGCCGCACCAAGTTTGCGACCGCTTGCTTGCCCGGCCGCCGCAGTCCGGTGAGGCGCTCCGCGTACTCTTTAAGGTCTTCAGCGATCGGCATCCGTTTTCTCCTTCAGGGGTTTTGGGCGGGTAACCGGTCCCAGCCGAAGAAGCCGCTCCAGAACCGCACCGAGCACGAATCCGGCGAGAACATCCGAGGCCCAGTGCGCCAGGATCGCGACTCGCGTGAGAGAAAGGCTCACCGCAATGGCTCGGATCGTCCGCCGCGGTCCGGCCGGAAAGGCGCCAGCTGCGGAGGCCAACGCGCCCATATGGAGTGCGTGGCCCGAGGGGAAAGCGTCGTCGCGTTTGCCCGAAAATGAAATTCCGTGAACATGGCCTATCACAGTTTTTCGATCTGGACGGGTTTGATCGAACATTAGTTTCATACCGTGCGGCAATAAGGAGGAAGCCACTGTGACCAGCAGCGCGTGGTTGGCGGCTCGGCGAAGCTGTTCCCCACCCCCTCGTGAAGCCACCCATCCGATGGCTGCCAAAATAAGAAGCAGTTTCTCATCCGCTCCCCAAGCTAGCGCTCTACCGATTTCCTCGGGAACAGGCGAGGTATGATGCGCGATCGTTTGGGCGATCTCGATATCAACTTCAGCTGGCTTCACGCTCACGGGAAATGGTCGGCTTTGTTTCAAGCCGAAGACCTTTGCGAACGTCCGACGTACACTCATTTGCGGTCTGACAACCGATGCCACGCATGTTCGGCGAAACAATTACTAACGTTTCCCGATCGAACAGGTTCATTTCCCGTCCACCCTCATTTTCTTAGCCTGCACGGCCAAGAGTGATCCCACGTAAATTAAGGCGTCCTTTTCAAGGCGTCCCTCCTGCGGGCGGATCATCTATCCTGAAGAAATTGCGTTGAGTATCGAATTGCTACTTCGGACCGCCCCTCTTTCGAAACGCCTCATCATCATAACCATGCCGGCTGCTGAAAAATAATAGACTAATCAGTCCGCAACCGACGACCAGCGTAAAAATACCGCCGAAGCCAAGGCGACCCAATCGCGCGTGGGAATATCTCTCGTCCATGCCGATGCGGCCTAGACCCACGTTCCAACGAGAGCGAGAAGGATAATGAGAGAAACATACTTTACGTTTGGCATGGCGTTTCCTTCAAATTCCACGGTCTGTATCGTAAATACGGAAATGCCGCCAAGTTCCTAAAACAAGTGAGAGCCGGCGCGAAACCGCTACGTGTCATATAAATGCTCTTCCGACGCATCGCTGGTAGCCAGGCAATATTTGTTGCTTCGGTTGCCATGCTTCCCTTGGAGCATTTGGCGCGGCAAACATTCTTCGACATCAAGGGTCGATTTGATTATGCAAAACCCGCCGGCAAGGGAGACCCACCGGCGGGTCATTCCGCGGGGCGGGGTGGGGGTTGGCCCGTCCCCTCTGTTAATGTGCCAGATGACGAGGCGTTCCTGGTCTTAGGCTCAGCATTCACCAGGCCCGTGCTTTGCCGTTTTCATCAGGGGTGCAAAGCTCCGAAATAATATCGGCGGCCTATGCTGCGAAACGCGCGGCAATCTCGTCAGTGCGGCGAATGGAATCGCGGATGACGTTGGCTTCGGCCTCGAATTCGAGAGCCTTGGTCGCCCAGGACTTGGCGATGTTGCTCCTACCGCTCTGGTTGGCCTGCATCTCGAGCTTTCTGGCCAGGGCAATGCGTTCGTCAAGCGCCCGTAACGCGCTGCCAAAGGCCCGCTTCAAATTCTCGTCCAACGCGAGACTCATAATTTCTGCCGAATAGGCATGGCCTACATGGCACCGATAGCGCACGAGTTCGCCTTCCTCAATTTCCCACATGATGCCGTGACAATCCGGACAGGCGAATACCGACCGACGTCCGATGCGATCCATTTCTGTCATGCTGCCGCGTCCACCGCTTGCGATATTGACTTCATATTCAAGGCTGTCAGAGGCCGGCACCTCCGGCCCCGCAGAGCAGCGTATCAACGCGTCTTTCGACCAAGTAAGACTGAAGCGCACTGGCGGCGAAGGCCGAGTAAACGGGCTTATCGATCACATGTGCCGGCGGGACGAAGGCTTCGAGTTCGGGAACGAGCCGCAGCAAAGAGGGATCTATGGCGTCACGAGTGACGTGCGGCCATTTCGCATAATAGGCGTGCCACATACCCGCTGCACAGTCGGGTCTCTGCGGCGGAATGAACCGGGTAAAGACTGTGTGTTCTGGTCCGTGCGCCACAAGTTGCTCGACGGTAGGTAGCACACGCGGCATCCAAGGCGTCGGCCACGGGCCTCTCTCGCCGAACAGCCGCTGCATGTCGATGCACAGATGAATGCTGTGGGGTCCCGGAACAGCTTTGAGCATGCCCATCGTCTAGTCCTCTCTCAAACTGCAGGGCGCCGCTCCTCTTCCGTGTCGGCCACGCATCCGCATTTACGCAGCACCCTACAAAGAACGTAACGGGGCCATCCGTGAGGCCTCGCAAAATCGCTCGGGGTTTTTCCTAGTGGACCTTGTCATTATTAGACAACAACCATTAGCGTTGGATCATTCCGCGACCGGGGTTTAAGTTTTTGAAACGAAATACACATCAGTTCAGATGCATCAGACGCATCAACCGCGCGGCGTCGAGAGGAGCCGCGCTCTTCTGATCGTTGTCGAAATACACATAGATACTGTGTCCTTCCATTCGTAAGCGTAATAACCGTCGCGCCCACGCCGCCAGTGTTTGAGGGGCATAACGATCGCGATAGTTTCCCGATGGACCATGAGCGCGGACGTAGACATGAGGGGCGGTCACCTCCCATGGAGCCGGTGCGTCGTGATGATCCGAGATGCAAAGGGCGCTACTGTAATTGTGCAGAAGATCGAAGATGTCCAGCGTGTACCAGCTGGGGTGACGAAACTCGAAGACATAAGGGCGCGGTTCGCGGAGCCGCCTTAGAAACGATTCAAGTCGCGTGACGTCCTTTTGGAATTGCGGTGGAAGCTGAAACAACACCGGACCTGCCTTCGCCTTCAGAAGGCGAAGGCGGCTTTCCAGCAGAGCGAGGCTGTTCTCGGATTTCGGGCCGAGTCGTTTCCAGTGCGTGATGAACTTCGAAGCCTTCCAGGCAAAGATAAATTCTTGAGGGGTCTGCTCGGCCCAGGCGCGGACGGCCTCGAGCGTCGGTGTCCGGTAGAAGACCCCATTGAGTTCCGTAGTGCGGAAGTAATGTGAGTAGTAGTTGAGGTGAAGCCGCGCCGGAAGTTGCGGCGGGAAAAAAGGGCCACGCCAGGATTTGTAACTCCAGCCGGACGTGCCTATGAGAACCGTCGGTTTTGATTTCTTGCTCATCGCACCGGTGACTCGCTTGGCGAGGTTGCGCGACATTTGTGCACCCCAGGAACAACAACGGCTCGGCTTGTCGGTTCCGGGAATTGAATGTGCCGACCACTCAGGTTTGGCCTTAGCGCCCCCAGCGTGAGGTCCAATGTTCGGGCTCGCGCGGTCTGGCGGCTTACCCGCCAGAGATTGCGTAACCTTCACTGTGGATCAGGAATTAATTGGCAATTAGCGGCAGCGGAGCCGCGGCGTGGGGTCGTGCCGACGTAATGGCGATCGGGCGCGCAATGGATTGAGAGGACAAAAAATTATGAATCTTGCGCGATATTCAGTGACGGCGTGCGGGATGAGCGGCAGGCTCGCTTTGCAGCTGGCATTCAGCTGCAAAAACAAACTCGCGATGGCGCAATCGATAGCCGACAATGTCGAGTTCTGGCTCTTGAGGGACGTAGTGAAACGTTGGGATATCCTGGTAAAAGTGTTCGTTAATCTGTCGGCGTGGCGGCGGGGCGTTGTTCAGGAATTGATAAGAGCTTGAATAAGCACCGTGCCCCGAGGTTGAGCTCCGGGCATCGTTTCAAAGGTGTGGCGGCGGTCAATTAAGGTTTGGTCGGCGAGGTCGGTCGCCGCGATAGGGCTGGGTGAAGACATGCGGCCGACGCTGCTGCTGCTCACGGGCCTCGGCAGATACAACCGCGTCGAAATTGCCGGGGCCCCAGACCGACGGATCGCAGTCGCCTGCGTCGACCTCCGCTGGAGTGGGACCCCTGGCTTCACGCTGGGCGCGAAGATAATCTTCGCGCGGGTCACTTTGCCCAGTTCGAACGGGAGCTCGCCTCGGAACGGGTCAAGGACAAGATCGCTGTGCTTTAGCTAGATCGTCGTACGGTGAATGATGTCTGCAATGCAATGGTGCCCAGGAAAGGACTGTGACCGTCCGGCGGCAGTCTGGATCAAACTATGTCTCCGGTCTCGGCTTCCCAAAAACGGGAATATCCGGGGCGACAGCCGGAGACTTTTGGCATTTCAAGCACCTCCATCCATGAAAGGGGACGCACGGAAGCGAAAGCTGAACGCACAAAACCCGCCATTGGCGGGGCTTTTCGCTAATTCTTCGGAGATTCCATAAAATATCGCACTGGATGGCTGGGGCGGGAGGGATCGAACCTCCGAATGGGGGAATCAAAATCCCCTGCCTTACCGCTTGGCTACGCCCCAACGGCCCGGAGCGCGCGAAAAGCGACCTCGCGGATTTACTTCGGGCTCCGACGGTCTACAGAGAGAACCCTGTTTTTTCAACCGGCTGGAGCGTTCGGGACAAAGTTTGAGCCGCTCCAACCCTGCCTTTTTCCGGCGGCCTGGAATGGCCGCTGGGCCGAAGCCGGTCTTGAGACCTCTCCCCATCGCCGCTTTGCCCGAAAGAGTTGAGAGCCGCTTCGTTTCGTGGGAATACGACTATAGCGGCTGACAGAAGCCCCTCCCTGTCCGGCCATTGCTCGCGAGGCACGCCATGACCTATCGCGCACCGATCGGCGACATGCTGCTTGCTCTCAACCATGGCGCGGGGCTGAAGGCCGCGATCGAAGCCGGCCATTACGGCAACTACGATCCCGAGATCACGTCGGCGGTACTGGAAGAAGCCGGCCGGTTCGCGAGCGAGGTGCTGGCGCCGCTCGACCGCAGCGGCGACCAGCATGGCGCCAAGCTGCAGGACGGTCGCGTGACGACCGCGCCAGGCTGGGCCGATGCCTATAAACGCTGGACGGCGGCGGGCTGGAATGCCGTCTCCGGGCCGGAGGATTTTGGTGGACAGGGACTGCCGCTCGCGATCAACGCCGCCTGTACCGAAATCTGGAGCGCGGCCAACGTCGCGTTCGGTCTGTGTCCGCTGCTGACGCTCAGCGCGATCGAGGCGCTCGCCGCTCACGGCAGCGATGAGCTGAAAAACATCTATCTCGCAAAACTGGTATCCGGCGAATGGACCGGCACGATGCAACTGACCGAGCCGCAGGCCGGCTCGGATGTCGGCAGCCTGCGCAGCCGGGCCGAACGCGCGGCCGACGGTAGTTATCGCATTTCCGGCACCAAGATCTTCATCACCTATGGCGACCACGACATGACCGACAACATCGTGCATTTCGTGCTCGCGCGATTGCCCGATGCGCCGGCCGGCACCAAGGGAATTTCCCTGTTCCTGATTCCGAAATTCCTGGTCAACGCGGACGGCTCGCTCGGCGCGCGCAACGACATCCACGCCAGCGGCATCGAGCACAAGCTCGGCATCCACGCGTCACCGACCTGCACCATGACCATGGGCGACGAAGGCGGCGCCGTCGGCTTCCTGGTCGGCGAGGAAAATCACGGCATGCAATGCATGTTCACGATGATGAACCAGGCCCGCCTCGGCGTCGGACTCGAAGGCGTCGGCATTGCCGAGCGCGCCTATCAACGTGCGCTGGCTTATGCGCGGGAGCGCAGGCAGGGCCGCGCCGTCGGCAAATCCGGCGACGGCATGGATGCCATCATCGTGCATCCCGACGTCAAGCGGATGCTGATGCAGATGCGCGCGCTGACCGCCGCCGCGCGCACCATCTGCTACGCTACCGCGGTCGCGCTGGATGTGGCCTCGCGTGCGACCGATCCTGCGACGCGCGCGGCTGCCGCTGCCCGCGGCGCGCTGCTGACGCCGGTGGCGAAGGCTTTCTCCACCGACATCGGCAACAAGGTCGCCTCTCTCGGCATTCAGGTCCACGGCGGCATGGGCTTCATCGAGGAGACCGGCTCCGCCCAGCATTATCGCGACGCCCGCATCACGTCGATCTACGAAGGCACCAACGGCATCCAGTCGATCGATCTGGTGACGCGAAAGCTCGGCATTGACCGCGGCGCGGCGGTGTTCGCGCTGCTCGACGAACTGTCGGAGACCATCAAGTGCGTGGAGGCTTCGAACGATCCCGCGTTCGGCACCACCGGCACGAGACTGCGCGACGCGGTCGGGTCTCTCGAACGCGCAAGCAGATGGCTGCTGGAACGGCTGGCGTCGTCGCCGAATGACGCGCTGGCCGGCGCGACGCCGTATCTGCGGCTGTTCGGATCGACGCTCGGCGGTTGCAAGCTCGCGGAGGAAGCGCTTGCGGCGCGCGACCTCGGCGACGAATTCGGCGACGCCCGCCGCTACGTCACGCTGGCGCGCTTCTTCGCCGAGACCATCGCGGTGCAGGCTCCGGCGCTGGAGCGCACGGTGATCGATGGCGCCGATGCCGTGAACGGCGCCGATGCGGTTCTGCTCTCTTAATTCGCGCACACGGGACAACGAAACACATCATGACCGGACATGTCACAGTCACCGACCGCGACGCGATCCGGGTCGTCTCCATGCGCCGTCCGGAGAAGAAGAACGCGATCACCCGCGAGATGTATCGCACGATGAGCGATGCGATCGGCGCCGTGCAAAACGATCCGGCGATCCGCTGCATCCTTGTTACCGGCGACTCTGGCATGTTCACGGCGGGAAATGACCTCGACGACTTCCTGAAGGACGGCACGTCCGGCAGCAGCGGCGAGCCCCGCGCCTCCGACGCCGTGACATTCCTTTACGCGCTGGCGAACAACACAAAGCCGCTCGTCGCGGCGGTGGAAGGCATCGCGATCGGCATCGGCGCCACCATGCTGTTCCATTGCGACCACGTTGTCGCCGGCAGGACGGCGACGTTCTCGACGCCCTTCATCCATCTCGGTCTGGTGCCGGAAGGCGGGTCCAGCCTGCTGGCGCCGCGGACCATGGGATATCAGCGCGCCTTCGCCATGCTGGTGATGGGCCACGCGCTCAGCGCGGAGGAGGCCCGCGAGGCTGGCTTCGTCACCACCGTGGTCGCACCAGGCGACGCCGAGGCCGAAGCCGGAAAAATCGCCCGCGGGATTTGCGCGTTGCCGGCGGAAGCCGTCGCCATTTCACGCCAACTTCTGAAACCTTCGCCGGAAGAACTGACGCGCAGGATCGATCAGGAAGCTCATTTATTCGCCGAGCGGCTGCGCTCGGAGGAAGCGATCGCCGCGTTTCAGGCGTTTTTCGCGCGCAAGAAGGAATGACCGCCGAGGCGTGGGACCGCCCGACATTTGCAGCCTGACCCGCCGAGCGGATTTCGCCGGCGACGCCGGAACCGTGATATCTTTCGGAACCTGGCATAACCCGGTAGATTGACCCCTCGCTGTCGCGCGCGTTAGAGCGGGATAAGGAAAAGTGTGTAGCGGTTTCCCGCCCGCATCCCGCTCCATTGGAATCACGTTCATGATTTTGGATCGACTCGATCGAAAATCATCGCGATCTGGTGCGGCGGTCAGGATTTGGCATGACAACGCTCGTTCTCACCCATCCCGCCAGTCTCGATCATCTGACGCCGCCCGGACACCCCGAGCGGCCGGATCGGATTCGCGTCATTGACGAGGTGCTGACCGAGGATCGTTTCAAGTGCCTGGCGCGCGGCGAGGCGCCGAAAGGATCGCTGGACTCGGTCGCGCTTTGTCACAGCGAGCACTATATCGCCGAACTCCGGCACAGGTCGCCCTCGGATGGTCTGGTCTATCTCGACAGCGACACCTCGATGTCGCCGGGGACATGGGACGCTATCATGTGCGGCGTCGGCGGCGCGGTCGCGGCGACCGATGCGGTGATCGCCGGCCGCGCCGGCAACGCGTTCGTCGCCACGCGCCCGCCTGGACATCATGCCGAGGCCGGCCGGGCGATGGGCTTCTGCTTTTTCGATCACGCGGCGATCGCGGCGCGCCACGCTCAGCGCAAACACGGAATCGGCCGCGTGGCCGTGGTCGACTTCGATGTGCATCACGGTAACGGCACGCAGGATATCTTCTGGGCCGACCGGACGGTGATGTACTGCTCGACCCATCAGATGCCGCTGTTCCCCGGCAGTGGCGCCAGCAGCGAACGCGGCGATCACGGCACCATCGTCAATGCGCCGCTGGCATCGGGCAACGGCGGCGCCGAATTTCGTTCGGCGTTCCGGAACCTGATCCTGCCGCGGCTGGAGACGTTCGCGCCTGAACTCTTCGTCATCTCTGCCGGTTTCGATGCCCACAGGCGCGATCCGCTGGCGAGCCTCAATCTGGAGGCGAGCGATTTCGGATGGGTAACGCGCGAATTGATGGATATCGCCGATGCGACAGCGGGCGGCCGAATTGTCTCGGTCCTCGAGGGCGGCTATGATTTAAAGGCACTGCAGGAATCGGTGGCTGCGCATGTCACCGCATTGATGGGTGCGTGACATTCTGCCGCGCCGAACCGTCCCCTGATCTATGCAGGCAATCGCTTCCGGAAACATCAGATGGCTGAAAATACCCTTGTTGACGTGAAAACGCTGTCCTTCGAGCATGCCATCGCGGAGCTTGAATCCATCGTCAAGCGCCTGGAGGACGGCAAGGTCCCGCTCGAGGAATCCGTTACGATCTATGAACGCGGCGAAGCGCTGAAGCGGCGCTGCGAGGAGTTGCTGCGCCAGGCCGAAGCGCGGGTGGAGAAAATCACCACAGACGCTTCCGGCCAGGTCTCCGGCACGGAACCACTGGACGTACAGTAAAAACCTTACCCAGCCCGACGCCCGGAATGGTTTTTCGGCCCCCGAAAGTTCGGAACCACTATCAAATTAAATGTCCTTGAACTAATTGTCCTTGATTGTCGCCCGTGCTGGCGGTTCCGCGGGGATGCAACTTCAGCCCCTTGGCCGCGTTAGCCTTCCACTTTCCGGCGGGCCCGGCTTTCGACCTTGAACCTTCGACCTGGCCCGTCCTACTCAAGAAGGCTGCCTACTCAAGGAGGCTGCCCGTTGGCTTTGGGCGCAGGTTTGGTGTAATGCTTCTCGACTGCGCGCTGCCGAACCTGCTCCGCAACCGGCGCTGAAACGGGGTAAGCGCCTTAAGCAGCTTGCAAAAATGATTGGAACGCGTGACACGATACATAGTGACGTCTATCACAGTTCTCGGCCGGAGCAACAGCCAAACTTCAAGCACGTCAGCGCGGGAAGTTTCGCGACCGTAGGGACGTCTGTTGCGCGACGGCGCCGGAGTTCTATCTCCGTTCGAAGCTCCCGGACATAAAATTGGAATGTCGCAGTGACCGATTTCAGTAAGACTCCGCTTCTCGACACCATCCGTACCCCCGCCGACTTGCGCAAGCTTAAAGTCGAGCAGGTCCGGCAAGTTGCGGATGAATTGCGCAAGGAGACCATCGACGCGGTGTCGGTGACGGGAGGACATTTCGGTGCCGGTCTCGGCGTGGTCGAACTGACCACGGCGATCCACTACATCTTCGACACGCCGCGCGACCGGCTGATCTGGGACGTCGGTCATCAGGCCTATCCGCACAAGATCCTGACCGGACGCCGCGACCGCATCCGCACGCTGCGCACCGGCGGCGGACTGTCCGGATTCACCAAGCGCACCGAGAGCGATTACGATCCGTTCGGCGCCGCCCACTCCTCGACCTCGATCTCCGCCAGCCTCGGCATGGCCGTGGCGCGCGATCTCTCCGGCGGCAAGAACAACGTCATCGCCGTGATCGGCGACGGCGCGATGTCGGCGGGCATGGCGTACGAGGCGATGAACAACGCCGGCGCGATGAATTCGCGGCTGATCGTCATTCTGAACGACAACGACATGTCGATCGCGCCGCCGGTCGGGGCGATGTCGGCCTATCTGTCGCGGCTTTACTCGGGCAAGACCTACCGCTCACTGCGCGAAGCCGCCAAACAGCTCGGCAAACACCTGCCGAAAATGATCGCCGACCGCGCCGAGCGCGTCGAGGAATATTCGCGCGGCTTCATGACCAACAGCGGCACGCTGTTCGAGGAGCTCGGCTTCTACTACGTCGGGCCGATCGACGGCCATAATCTCGACCATCTGCTGCCGGTGCTGAAGAACGTCCGCGACATGGAGAACGGCCCGATCCTGGTCCACGTCGTGACCCAGAAGGGCAAGGGCTACCCACCCGCGGAGGCCGCTGCCGACAAGTATCACGCGGTGGTCAAGTTCGACATCACCACCGGCGCTCAATCGAAGTCCAAGCCGAACGCGCCTGCCTACCAGAACGTGTTCGGCCAGAGCCTGGTCAAGGAAGCCGAGAAGGACGACAAGATCGTCGCCATCACCGCAGCGATGCCGTCCGGCACCGGCGTCGACATCTTCAACAAGGCGTTCCCGGAGCGCACCTTCGATGTCGGCATCGCCGAGCAGCACGCGGTGACCTTCGCCGCCGGCCTCGCGACCGAGGGCTACAAGCCGTTCTGCGCGATCTATTCGACCTTCCTGCAACGCGGCTACGATCAGGTCGTGCACGACGTGGCGATCCAGTCGCTGCCGGTGCGCTTCGCCATCGACCGCGCCGGCCTCGTCGGCGCCGACGGCGCGACGCATGCGGGCTCGTTCGACAATGCGTTCCTCGGCTGCCTGCCGAACTTCGTCATCATGGCCGCCGCCGACGAGGCCGAGCTGGTGCACATGGTTGCGACGCAGGTCGCGATCAACGACCGCCCGAGCGCGGTGCGCTATCCGCGCGGCGAAGGCCGCGGCGTCGAAATGCCCGAGGTCGGCGTCCCGCTTCCGATCGGCAAGGGCCGTATCATTCGCCAGGGCAATAAGGTCGCGCTTTTGTCCTTCGGCACCCGCCTCGCCGAATGCGAGAAAGCGGCGGACGAGCTTGCCGCGCATGGTCTGTCCACGACCATTGCCGACGCGCGCTTCATGAAGCCGCTCGACATCGATCTGGTGATGAAGCTCGCGCGCGACCACGACGTGCTGATCACGATCGAGGAAGGCTCGATCGGCGGCTTCGGCTCGCACGTGATGCAGACGCTGTCCGACAACGGCATGCTCGATGGCGGGCTGCGGATGCGCGCGATGATCCTGCCGGACGAGTTTCTCGACCACGACACGCCGGCGGCGATGTACGCCGTCGCGGGGCTCGATGCCAAGGGGATCGTTGCCAAGGTGTTCGAGGCGCTCGGCAAGGATGTCAACACCGAGACCGTCAAGCTGGCCTGAGCCGATCCGGATTCGCCTTTCTCGCCTCTGACCTGCTCCGAGCCGGATGGCTATGAGCTGACAATGGCAAAGCGTGACAGCACCGAACCTTCAGCCCGCAAGCGCGCCGACGTCCTGCTGGTCGAACGCGGCCTGTTCGAGAGCCGGGCGCGGGCGCAGGCGGCGATCGAGGCCGGGCTTGTCAGCGCCAACGGCAAGGCGGTGACGAAAGTCTCCGAGACGATTCCCAGCGATGCCGCGCTGGATGCCCAACCCGCGCACCCCTACGTGTCGCGCGGCGGCGTCAAGCTCGCCGGCGCGCTGGAACGCTATCCGATCGAGATCGAGAACCATGTCTGCCTCGATGTCGGCGCCTCGACCGGCGGCTTCACCGAAGTGCTGCTCGCGAACGGCGCCAGCCTGGTGTTCGCCATCGATGTCGGTCGCGATCAACTGCATCCGAGCCTGCGCGGCCATCCGCGCGTGGTGTCGATGGAGTCCGCCGACATCCGCTCCTTCGAGGGAAAACGGCTGCCGCAGCGGCCGGACGTGGTGGTGATGGATGCGAGCTTCATTTCATTGAAGGCTATTCTTCCGGTCACGTTGTCGCTGGCGGCCGCGCCGATGCATCTTCTCGCGCTGATCAAGCCGCAGTTCGAGGCGCCACGCGCCGCGATCAAAAAGGGCATCGTCCGCGACGCGGCGGTGCATCAGGCGGTGTGCGACGACATCGCGGCCTTTGCGGCAACGCTCGGATGCACCGATATCGACGTCTTCCCGTCCCCGATCACCGGCGGCGACGGCAACGTCGAATTCTTTCTCGGGGCGCGCCGTGGCTGATTTTCAAACCGTCATTCCGAGATAGCCACACCGCATGACCGAACGCCTGATCATCGATCACGTCGGCCACCGCGGCGACGGTGTTGCGGTGACGGATGCGGGAAGCGTCTTCGTGCCTTACACGCTCGCTGGCGAGACCGTGGAGGTCGAACCGGCAGCCAGCCACCCCGAACGCGCTCGCCTCCTTCGCATCGAAAGCGGGAGTGCGGAGCGGATCGCACCCTTCTGTCCGCATTTCGGCGCCTGCGGCGGTTGCGCCATCCAGCACTGGCAGCAGGCCGCTTACCGCGCCTGGAAACGGCAGATCGTCATCGACACGCTGACGCAGGCTCGCATCGACTGTGCGGTCGACGAACTGATCGACGCGCACGGCGCGGGACGGCGGCGGATCACTCTTCATGCCCGGCGCGCCGGCGACGGCAAATTGCGCGTAGGATTCGCCGCGCCGAACAGCCACGCGATCGTGCCGATCGACGCCTGCCCGATCCTCGACCCCGCCCTGCACGGCGCGCTCGATGCGGCGCGCGAGTTGGCTTCCGTGCTGAAGCCTGCGAACAAGCCGCTCGACATCCAGGTGACGGCCACGGACAACGGCCTCGATGTCGATGTCCGTGGCTCCGGACCTCTACCGGCTGGGTTGATCGCGACACTGTCGCGCGTCGCCGAGGCGCACCGGCTGACGCGGCTGACCCGTCACGGCGAACTGGTGCTGATGCGCGCGCCGCCGGTGATCGGCATCGGCGCCGCGCAAGTCGTGCTGCCGCCGGGCTCGTTCCTGCAGGCCACCGTCACCGGCGAGGAAACCCTGGCGGCGCTGGTGGCCGGTCACTGCAAGAAAGCGAAACACATCGCCGATCTGTTCTGCGGCGTCGGCCCCTTCGCGCTGCGGCTCGCAACCCGGGCACGCGTCGCGGCGCTCGACAGCGACCCCGGCGCGATCGAGGCCCTGCGCAAGGCGGCCGCTGCCGCACACGGATTGAAGCCGCTCGATGCCGAAGCCCGCGACCTGTTCCGCCGCCCGCTGGTGCCGCAGGAGTTGCGCGAATTCGATGCCGTGGTGTTCGACCCGCCGCGGCAGGGCGCCGAGGCTCAGAGCAAGCAACTCGCCGCCAGCAAAATTCCCGTCATTGTCGCAGTGTCCTGCAACGTCGCAACCTTCGCCCGCGATGCGCGTCTCCTGCTCGACGGTGGCTACCGGCTCGAAGCTGTAACGCCCCTCGACCAGTTCAGGCACTCCCCGCACGTGGAATTGGTGGCGAAATTTCAGCGCGGTCGATGAACCGCGCGGTGTGCTTTGCGGCCATCCTCAATCCCGCCCGCCACGGGTATACGTTTCGCGCGCACCTTCCGCGTGTGCAACGCAGGATTTAAGCCAACGCGGTATACTCGTGTTTACGAACATTTCATTCAACAGGTTCATGATCCTGAGATCAAACCCCGCTGCAGCGCAGCCGGGGTAGGCGGCCTTTGAGTCGGAACGCCCCTATTTTCGTTTTTGCGCTCCCGCCGAGTCGGTCGCCCTCCAGTTTCCGTCAGCCAATGCGGACTGCCGAAAGGGTCAGAACGATGCTTTCCCGCCTCTCAATTCGCGCCAAAATCATCTCCACGATCTCGTTTCTCCTGCTGGCCTTGGCGGGAATGGGCGTGCTGTCCATGATCGAAATGGAAGCCATCCACGATCGGGCCGTCGATCTGCGGACCAACTGGCTTCCCAGCGTGCGCGAGCTCGGCGAGTTGCGTGCCGGCACCATCGCCTACGGCGCGGCGGTCCGCTCCCATCTGCTCGCTTCCGACGCCGCCGGCAAGGACGCGGCCGAGAAAACCCTGGTTTCCGTCGGAGAGGCGATCGAGAAGACCCGCAAAGCCTATGAGCCGATGATCGCCTTGCCGGAGGAGCAGCGAATCTACAAGGCATTTTCCGCGCAATGGGCATCCTATGTCGCGGACGTTCGCGACCTGCTGACGCTCTCGCGAAAGGGCGATCTCCGGGTCAGCCTCGATATGTACGACCGCAAGGTCGACCCGGCGGGGCTGAAGGCCGACGAGACCCTGCGCGAAGACATCGCCATGAACCACAGGGAAGCGGACGCCACAGGCAGCGCGGCCAGTCGAAGCTACAAGTCGGCCTTCGCGATCGTGGTCACCATCGTCTCGCTGGCGTTGATTTTCGGCGTCGGCGTTGCGATCTATCTGGTGCGCGATGTTTCGCGCGCGATCGCCTCGATCGTCGCGCCGATGCGCTCGCTCGGCGCCGGAGATTTGTCCGCCGTCGTTCCGCACCGGGGCGAAAAGACCGAAGTCGGCACGATGGCCGACGCGCTCCAGATCTTCAAGGATGCACTGATCGCCAAGAAAGCGGCCGACGAGGCGGCGGCGCAGGATGCACAAGCCAAACTCCAGCGCGCCCAGCGGGTCGAGACCATTACCCGCGAATTCGAATCGATGATCGGCGAACTGGTGGGCTCTCTCTCATCGTCCTCGACCGAACTCGAAGCCGCGGCCAACACCCTGACGGCGACGGCCGAAACCACCGGCCGGACGTCCGGCGACGCAGCCGCCGCCTCGCAGGAAGTGTCTTCCAACGTACAGTCTGTTGCCAGCGCCACTGAAGAGATCACCTCCTCCGTGAATGAAATCGGCCGGCAGGTCAACGAGGCGAGCCGGGTCGCCGGCGATGCCGTCAGGCAGGCCGAGCAGACCGATGCCAATATTACGGAACTGTCCCAGGCCGCGAGCCGGATCGGCGACGTCGTCAAATTGATCACGGCGGTCGCCGAACAAACCAACCTGCTGGCGCTCAACGCCACTATCGAGGCGGCAAGGGCCGGCGATGCCGGCCGGGGCTTCGCGGTGGTGGCCTCGGAGGTCAAGACGCTCGCGGCGCAGACCGCGAAAGCGACCGACGAGATCAGCACCCAGATCGCAGACATGCAGGCCGCCACGCGCGACTCGGTGTCGGCGATCCGAGAGATCGGCACCACCATCAAGACGATTTCCGAAATTTCTTCGGCCATCGCAGCCGCAGTGGAAGAACAGGGCGCGGCGACGCAGGAAATCGCCCGCAACGTCCAGCAAGCGGCCCAGCGCAGCGGCGAGGTCGCCTCCAGCATCACCGAAGTGAGCCGCGGCGCCGGCGAGACCGGGTCGGCTTCGAGTCAGGTCCTGTCATCGGCGCAGATGCTGTCCACCGAAAGCACGCGGCTGAAGACGGAAGTCGAAAAGTTCCTGGACACGGTCCGCGCGGCCTGAGCGAAAAGGGGCGGCACCACCCGCCGCCCCTTTTGCGGTTGCCGCCGGCGCTATAGTCTGCCGGTTTCCCTCGCGCAGGCCGGCATTGGCTTCGCGCGAAAAACTACAAGTCCAAGGTGCAGCCGCATGAGCGATACCGCCCTCAAGCCCCGGACCGAAATCAAGGTCGAGCGTCCGCGTCTGTACAAGGTCATTCTTCTCAACGACGACTTCACACCGAAAGAATTCGTCATTGCCGTGCTGAAGGCCGAATTCAGCATGACCGAGGATCAGGCGCAAAAGGTGATGATCACCGCGCACCGGCTCGGTTCCTGCGTTGTCGGTGTGTTCGCGAAGGATATCGCGGAAACCAAGGCCACCCGCGCCACCGACGCCGGTCGCACCGCGGGCTTTCCGTTGTTGTTCACCACCGAGCCGGAAGAATAGCGGCTTCGAGGACTCTCAGCGCGCGCCAACCTGGCCGCGATGACGCAGGAAATGGTCGGCCAGCACGCAGGCGACCATGGCCTCGCCTACCGGCACCGCGCGGATGCCGACGCAGGGATCGTGGCGGCCTTTGGTGAAGATATCGGTTTCGGTGCCGTTGCGATCGACGGTCTTGCGCGGCGACAGAATCGATGAGGTCGGCTTTACCGCGAACCGGGCCACCACCGGCTGGCCGGTTGAGATGCCGCCCAGAATGCCGCCGGCATGGTTCGAGGTGAACGCCGGACCGTCATTGCCCATTCTCATCTCGTCGGCATTCTCCTCGCCGGTGAGTGCGGCGGCATCGAAGCCCGCGCCGATCTCGACGCCCTTGACCGCATTGATGCTCATCAGCGCCGCCGCAAGGTCGCCGTCGAGCTTGGCGTAGATCGGCGCGCCAAGCCCTGCGGGCACGCCTTCGGCCACCACCTCGATCACGGCGCCGATCGAGGAGCCGCTCTTGCGGATGCCGTCGAGATAGCTTTCGAAAAACGCGGCCTTGTCCCTGTCGGGACAGAAGAACGGATTTCTCGCGGTCTCCTCCCAGTCCCATTTCTCACGGTCGATCTTGTGCGGCCCCATCTGCACCAGCGCGCCGCGCACGCTCATGCCCGGCACGATCTTGCGCGCGATCGCGCCGGCCGCGACCCGCATCGCCGTCTCCCGCGCCGAGGAGCGCCCGCCGCCGCGATAATCGCGCAGCCCATACTTTGCCTCATAGGTGAAATCGGCGTGGCCCGGGCGAAACTTGTCCTTGATCTCGGAATAGTCCTTCGAGCGCTGGTCGGTGTTCTCGATCAGCAGCCCGATCGGCGTGCCGGTCGTCACCTGCTCGCCGCTATCGGGATGCGGCATCACTCCGGACAGGATCTTTACCACGTCAGCCTCCTGCCGCTGCGTGGTGAAGCGTGACTGGCCGGGACGGCGGCGATCGAGATCGCGCTGGATCTCCTCCACGGTGAGCGGCAACAACGGCGGACAGCCGTCGACCACGCAGCCGATCGCAACCCCGTGGCTTTCGCCAAAGGTCGTGACGCGGAAAAGATGGCCGAAGGTGTTGTGGGACATGAACCAACCAAGCGGGTTTGTAAAACATGCAATTGGCCACCTGCACGATCGCAACCATAAAGTTGCAATCTCGCAGATGATGGCCTGCATGTTTGCAATTGTCGTAGCCGGAAGCAGCAAAAATCGCAAACCTTTGGAGCGAAAATGCTATTTCCCCAAGCGGCAAAGCGGCGAAAAATCGTAAATGTTCGTCATGCCGGGCCTCGCCGGGCGTCCACGGGACAAGCCCGGCCATGATGCGGGTTGTGCGGTTGCTTTGGCCCTCAGCTATGCTTCGTCAGCCCGTCCTCGCGCAGGACATACACCGCGCCCTGCTCGATCCGCAGACTGGCGGCGGCTTGCGGTGTCTCAAGGCCGAGTACGACCATCAACGCCCGAGCCGTGCCGCTATGCGCGACGGCGACGGTGCCGGACTTCAGCGAGCGATACCAGTCGCGCAACCGCGACGTGGCCGAGGCGTAGCTTTCGCCGCCGGGCGGCGCCACGCTCCATTTGTCGGCCTCGCGGGCCGCGAACACATCGGGATGGGCGGCCTTCATCTGCGCAAGCGTCAGGCCCTCCCAGTGGCCGTAACCGACCTCGCGCAACCGGTCGTCGACCGAATAGTCATGCGGCGGCAGGCTCAGCACGCCGCGCATCAATTCCATGGTGCCGCGCGCACGCGACAGCGGGCTCGTGACGAAGCCCAATCCGAGGGGATCGCGCCCCTCGCGCGCAAACAGATTGCGCAGAATGTCGCCCGCCCTCACCGCCTCGGCGCGGCCGAGATCATTGAGGGGAATGTCCTGCAAGCCCTGGAAGCGGCCATCGGCGTTCCATTCGGTCTTGCCGTGGCGGATGTAGTAAATGGTGTGCATGTCAAGAGGATGAGAGCTGGCACCGGCGAGGCGGGAGGCTCCGGGATATACACCATTTCGGCCCGACGAAATACGTCAGCGGCGATACGCCGCTGAACTGCGGCCACGGCATCGAGACCGAAGATATAAGCCTCTTTCCCAGCCGATACATTTTGGTCATGGTCTCGCCGCGAACACGCGCGGAGAGGGACTCATGACAACGACCGGAAGCATCACAACGGACGCGGGCCGGATCGCGTACCGGCAATCCGCCGGCACCGGCAGCGCCATCGTTCTGGTTCACGGCAACTCGGCGTCGTCGAAGGCTTTTGCGCGACAACTGGATGGAAATCTCGGCAGGACGCACCGCGTGATCGCGTTCGACCTGCCGGGACACGGCGAGTCCGACAACGCGGCCGATCCCGCCTCCACCTACACCATGCCGGGCCATGCGCGCGTGATGCGCCATGTCGCCGAGCACCTGGATGCAGCGGACGCAATTTTCGTCGGCTGGAGTCTCGGCGGGCATATCGTGCTGGAGGCCGCACCCGACCTGCCGCGGGCCAAAGGTTTTGCAATCTTCGGCACGCCGCCGTTTGCGTTTCCGCCCGCGGTCAAACAGGCATTTCTGATGCACCCGGCGATGGCCTGCACCTTTGCGCAGGATCTCACCGAAAAACAGGCCAGGGGTTATGTCGCCGCGGCTTTCCGATCGGGCGTCGCCGACCTGCCGGCTTTCATGGTCGATGACGTCCTGCGAACGGACGGCCGCGCCCGCAAGACTCTCGGCGCGAGCATCACGCCGGACGGTTTCCGTGACGAGATCGAGGTCATAGCCAGCCTGACCCGACCGCTCGCGGTACTGCACGGCGCGGAGGACCAGCTCATCAACGGCGATTACGTCAAGTCGCTGGCGATGCCGACGCTGTGGCGCGGGGCAGTCCAGACTATCCCCGACGCCGGCCATATTCCGCAGTGGGAGCAGGCGGACACCTTCAACGCGCTGCTCAACGAGTTTGCAAGCGACTGCAAACAACAACCGAGCTAAATATTTCTCCAGTCATGCCGGATCAGCGGATGCGGGTACGAACAGTGACGCAAACCGCATCGATGCTTCGCTCGAAATGCTCTATCCCAGATCGCGACGAGGATTATAGGGGTGCATGTCGCGCCACTTTTCCATCAAGCCTTCAAGGTCCGCGTCGTTGCCGTCGGGCAGGATGATGCGCGTGGTGACGAACAGGTCGCCGGACGCACCGCCCTTCGGGATGCCCTTACCCTTGAGACGAAAGGTGCGTCCCCCCGAGGTGTTCTTGGGGATCGACAGTTCAACGGCGCCGCCGAGCGTCGGCACCCGCACCTTGCCCCCCAGCACCGCCTCGTAAAGCGTGATCGGCAGATCGGCGCGCAGGTCGTTGCCGTCGACCTTGAAGATCGGATGAGCCGCAACCGTCACGGTGATGAGGAGATCGCCGGGACGGTGGCCGGGCGCGGTGTCGCCCTGACCCCGCAGCCGGATCTGCTGACCCGATGTGACGCCAGCCGGAATCCTGACGTTGAGTTCCTTGCCGCTGGGCAGGCGGATGCGCTTGTCGCCGCCCTTGACCGACTCCTCGAGCGACACCGTCATGGTGACGTTGAGATCGAGATCAGGCGCGCCGAACGTGCTGGTGTCGAAGTCGAACTGCGCGCCGCCGCGGCGGCCGCCCCGCGCGCCACTACCGAACATGGTGTTGAGGATGTCCTCAAATCCGCCGCCGTCCGCGCCCGGACCGCCGCCACCGCCGCGGAAGCCATACTGCTCGAAGCCGCCGCCGGGCCGCGCGCCGCGCGGACCGCCGCCCGGGAACCCCTGAAAGCGCGGCTTGCCGTCGGCGCCGATCTCGCCGCGGTCGAACTGTTTGCGCTTGACCTCGTCACCGAGGATCTCGTTGGCGGTATTCACCTCCGCGAAGCGTTCGGCGGCCTTCGGATCGTTCTTGTTGGCATCGGGATGATGCTTCTTCGCGAGCTTGCGAAAAGCACTTTTGATCGCCGCGGCACTGGCGCCCCGCTGCACCCCCAAGACCTCATAGGGGTCGCGCATCCGTCTCAGTCTCCTTCAGGAAATTCGGACATGGGCCCCCGGACCCACGTGCTTATCATCTGGGGCATCCGTGGCATTTTTGCAACTGGTTGACGGGCTATCGAACCTGTCAGTCTAGCTTCGCTGCCAGGGTTTGAGAGACTGAATTTCCCACCGGCCGCCCCCAGACCTGCAGGCTGCGCCCTGCAGCCAGCTTTCTGAGTTTCCGTTAACGTAACTCGCCAAAAAATCGCGGCAGGTGCGACCCTCGGCCGTATAGGCCTGCGCCAGCGGCGTGACCGAGCCCCGCGCACCGGTCGAGGGATTTTCCCATGGTTGACTCGCGTCCTTGCTGCCTTTGGTCAACACGTCGGAAGCAGCCGTGCGGGCGAAGGCGAGATCGGTGTCGGTCGGACCGCTGCGCGCGGGTGACGCGATCGATCCGGTGGCATCACCGGCGGTCATTTGCGCGAAAGCCCCGTCATTGCGCGCCAAACTGCAACCCCCGGCCGACAGCCCAAGCAAAATCGCCGTCGCCATCGCAGCGACGGGCCTGATCGCGGATAGGCCAACGCGCGGACGTGCCCTATATAGGTTTGCCCTGTATAAGGACCGCAACGGGCTTTCAACGACGGACCGGCGCAATCTGGACTCCCCCATGAACGACACCACGCACATCAAGGACACAAGCCAGTTAACGTCCGGTGATTTCACGGAGAGCCCGGAGCCGTTTGCGCTGTTCACGGCGTGGTTCGCAGAAGCCGTCGCGTCGGAACCGAACGATCCCGACGCCATGGCGCTCGCCACCGCCGACGCCGACGGCCTGCCCGACGTGCGCATGGTGCTGATGAAGGGCTACGATACGCAGGGCTTCGTGTTCTATAGCCACATCGCCAGCGCCAAGGGCCGCGAACTTGCCGCAAACCCGAAAGCGGCGCTGCTGTTTCACTGGAAGTCGCTGCGCCGGCAGGTCCGCGTGCGCGGGCCGGCGACGCCGGTCACCGAGGCCGAGGCCGACGCCTATTTCGCCACCCGGCCGAAGCAGGCGCAGGTCGGCGCATGGGCCAGCAGGCAATCGCAGCCGCTGGAAAGCCGCTTTGCTTTTGAACAGGCGATCGCGAAAGAAGCCGCGAAATACGTCATCGGCGCCGTGCCCCGGCCGCCGGGCTGGAGCGGCTGGCGAATCGCACCGGTGCAGTTCGAGTTCTGGCACGACCGCCCGTTCCGCCTGCACGACCGCATCGAGTTCCGCCGCACGACGCCTGACGCGCCGTGGACCAAGACAAGGCTGTATCCATGACCCCCGATAAGGCAAACCCCCGAACCGATATGGCGACGGCGGTCGATCCCAACGCGCCGCGCCGCACGTTGCTGCTGACCGGCGCAAGCCGCGGCATCGGCCATGCCACCGTGATCCGGTTTTCCAGCGCGGGATGGCGCGTCATCACCTGCTCGAGGCATCCTTTTCCGGAGCAGTGCCCGTGGGACGCCGGACCCGAGGACCACATTCAGGTCGACCTGTCCGACCCCGAAAATACCATGCAGGCAATCCAGGAGATCCGATCGCGACTCGAAGGCGGCAGGCTGCACGCGCTGGTCAACAATGCCGCGATCTCGCCCAAGGGCGAGGGCGGCGCCCGGCTCGGCTCGCTGAACACCGATATGGAGACCTGGGAGAAAGTGTTCCGCGTCAACTTCATGGCGCCGATCATGCTGGCGCGCGGACTGATCGGCGAATTGAAGGCCGCGAAAGGCTCCGTCGTGAACGTCACCTCGATCGCCGGCTCGCGCGTGCATCCGTTCGCAGGCGCGGCCTACGCAACCTCGAAAGCGGCGCTGGCCTCGCTGACCCGCGAGATGGCGGCGGACTTCGGACGCATCGGCGTGCGCGTCAACGCGATCGCGCCGGGCGAGATCGACACCTCGATTCTGTCGCCGGGCACCGAGAAGATCGTCCAGCGGCAGATTCCGCTGCGTCGGCTCGGCACGCCGGACGAGGTGGCGAAGATCGTTTATGTGCTGTGCACGGAGACGAGTTCATATGTGAACGGCGCCGAGATCCACATCAACGGCGGCCAGCACGTTTAGCCGTCATTCCGCATAAAATCGCCGTGGCGGCGTGCGTAACGCAGGCGGCGCGACGCCCGCGCTGGAACAATCGTCGTCGCTCTCGCCGTCGAGCAGCGCCGCGCCGCAATGACGGCATGTGCGCACGAGCGCAGACGAACGACGCACGGCGTCGTTGTCCGAACCGTATCGACGCAACTGTTGATAGCTGCGAAAATCAAGGACGTTGCAATCCTCTATTATGATTTTCTCAACCATTGCGGTCCCCGTGATTTCATTCACGAGGTTATGGCAGCAATCTTTTTTGAAAACCGTTCAGGCGAACACTCAAATTTTACGAGGAAAAATGTGGCGGGGATTGCGCGACCTTCGATCGCGCAAATCCACATTGCAGTTAACCTCTTTCACAACCACTTCTTCCACTTGAAGATCATGTAGGGCAGCACCGCGGCGATCACCATCATGGCGAGCGCAAACGGATAGCCATGCGGCCAGTCGAGTTCCGGCATCATCCTGAAGTTCATGCCGTAGACCGAAGCGATCAGAGTCGGCGGCATCAAAACCACCGCCATCACCGAAAACAGCTTGATGATGTTGTTCTGCTCGAGATTGACGACGCCGAGCATCGCATCGAGCACGAAAGTGATCTTGTTGGACAGATAGGAAGCGTGATCGGTCAGCGACGCCACGTCGCGCTGCATGGTCTTGAGCTGGGCGCGCATCTCCTTCGACCATTTGATGCTGTCGGATTCGGTGGCGACGAAGGTGACGAGACGCCCGATCGAGACAAGACTCTCGCGGACCTTCGAGGTGAGGTCGCCCTTGCGGCCGATCGCGATCAGGATTTCCGAATAGCGCTTGGCGTGGCCGGTGCGCGCGGATTCGTCCGGCTCGAAAATGTCGTGGCTGACCTGATCGACGTCGGCGCCGGCGCGCTCAAGAATATCGGCGCAGCGGTCGATCACGGCGTCGAGCAGCTCGAGCAGCACGCCCTCGCCGGTCAAACCCTGCGGGGCCGCGCGCGCGAGCTTGTTCTCGACCAGCGTGAACGGTTTCGGCGCTTCGTAGCGCACGGTGACGAGACGATGGTTGGACAGGATGAAGGTGACGGGGGTGATGCGCGGCGCGCCGGTTTCGCTGCCGCACATCAGGCTCGCAGTCATGTAACGCGCACCATTCTCAAGGTAGAGGCGGCTGGAAATCTCGATCTCCTGCATGTCTTCCCGGGTCGGCACCGCGACCCCGGCGAGACGCTCCACCGCCCGATCCTCGTCGGCCGTCGGCTTCTCGAGATCGATCCACACCGCACTCTCCGGCAGCGTGGCGAGATCGGCCGGACAGGTCTTCCGCAGCACCATGCCGGCCGGCGCGAAAATCGAGAGCATGGCACCTCCGGTGGCGTGGATTCAGTGTGAACGCGGACAATCTGGAATGCGCTAGTGAATGAACTTTGACATTCGCCACCTGCTTTTGCAGCAGGCCCGGCAAACGAATGTCAAATTCACCCTGCCAGGACCCAATAATTCCAGTGGTCCATTAATTTTGAGATTCGCAAGCACGCCGGGTGCAAAATGTTAAAATCGAACCACTGGATTGCATCGCTTGCGCAAGCCGCAAAGCGCCGTCGCGGCGGGTGGATGCCGTGCCCGTCTGCCAATGCACACGCCCCTCTTTGCACGCAGGAAGCGGCCGCGTCCAAGGGCGGCCGGAAAACTTTGCGGCAAAAATACCACAGAGACGACGCCGCGTAGCGACAGAACTCTCTAGGTGCTGGAATTTCAGGGAAGTTTGACAATAATGGGTCGTAGAGGAATCGTGGCGTCCAGGGTGCAAACGGCCATGGTTCAATGGGGTATTTGGAAGACAACAATGTCGCCTTTTCGGGTTACGCTTGGAATCCTGGCCGCTGGCCTGATGCTGTCGGGCTGCATGCAGGCCACGCACTACGAGGCGGCCAGCACCAGCAACTTGAAGCCGCGCGACAAGGAATTGCTGTCCAAGGTCTCCTACGTGAAGACGCCGGTGGCCGCGCCTTTCCGCCGCGCCATCGTCGACTATCACCGCAAGGAAGCACCGGGCTCGATCATGGTCGATTCCGACAACCATTATCTCTATTACGTGCTCGATGGCGGCAAGGCGATCCGCTACGGCATTACCGTCGGCGAAGAAGCGATGGCGTGGTCGGGCATCGCGAAGGTCGGCGCCATGACCGAATGGCCGGCCTGGCATCCGACGCCCGGCGAGATCGAGCGCCTTGGCGTGCCGAAGTTTGTGGCTCCCGGTCCGGACAATCCGATGGGATCGCGGGCGATGTATCTTTACGCCAACGGCAAGGATACGCTGTTCCGCATCCATGGCACCAACCAGCCGGAATACATCGGCGCCTCGATTTCCTCGGGCTGCATCCGCATGACCAACGAGGACGTCATCGACCTCTATAATCGTGTCAAGCTTGGAACGGTGGTCGTTGTGCTTGAGCCCCATCACGGGGATTCGCCGTACAGCTCCAAGATGGCGTTGCAAGGCGGCGGCGGCAGCTTCAACTGATCGAAGCGGGTTCTCAATTTGCGAAAAGCGCCGGCTTGCCGGCGCTTTTTTGCTGCCGTCGTCACCATCGGTCATCGCCGTTCGAAGAACGGCATCGCTTCACTCCAGCAGCGACCTGAGGAACGGCGGCAAGTCGGAATGCCGCTTGCGCCTGCGCTTCACCGGCCTCGCGGCTGAAAGCCGCTTTGACGGCCCCGATGCGGATGGCAACGGCTTCGACGAATCCTTCGTGGCCTTGCCTGCCATGCTGGCGGCCGCAGGTCGCTTCCGGGGTTCAGGGACCACCTGCACAGGCGTATCGCGCGCCACCCGTGGTGCGGGAGCAGGTGTCGCCTCGTGGGTCGGAACCGACTTTGGCAACTCATCCCTTTTTTCCGTTATTTCGCGCGGCGGTGCCTCGGCCGGGCGTTCGGCCGGCAGCAACGGCGCGACCGCGGGCATTGGATCGTCAATTCCCCATTGACAGATCCGGTAGCCATTCCGGTGTTCGGCAAGATCGAGATGAATGTGGTCTTCGTGGTATCCGTCCGACCCCGGTCCCAGCACGGTCATGAACCGCCTGCAGGCCGACTTCATCATCGTTTCACGCAACTCGTGCGGGACGTTACGATCGGTCAGCGCGATCGTCCGGCCATCGGCAAGCCTGATCGCACGAATATCGAGCGCATTGGCGCGCCCGTGCTCGGACAGTTTTGCTCCCGCGACCCGGTTGCGTCCCCGGCATTCGAACGAATCGAAATTGTCGAGTTCGCTTATACGGCTTCCCAGCCCTTCCGCCAGCGGCGTTATATCGGCGCGAATCCAGTCGGCGATTGCCGAGGCCATCGTACAGCGCAGCTTGGCGGACGGCTTGACAGGGACACGACTCCGGTCCGCCAGCACAACCGCCTCGAGCCGGACCAGATCGTCACCCCCGCACGCGCCCGGCCCGGTGATTGCGGGAATGCTCGGAGCGATGGCCACCGCATCGGTCAACGCCAGACGACAGGCGGAAGGCGCCCGCGGCGTTTCAGGCACAGCCGGCGCGGCCTCGCTCGCCTGCCTGCCTTCCTGGCCCGCAGGCGCCAGTGCGGCCGGGCGAGGCTGCGGCAACGGAATCCTGGTCGCCGCTGACACCGCCGCCGGCGTCATGACGACGACGGCGAACACAACCATGGCCAATCGGTCGCGGCTCATTCCTGCACAAGATCGTATGCGACGTGCCGTCCCCACGTTAAACTTGTTCATGCCGGTCCCTGCGAGGCAACGATAACCGCCGGGCGCTGATCAGAAGGAATGTTCGAATGCGGGGCTTGATGCAGGACTGGCCCTTGCTGTGTCATCGGATCATCGATCATGCGGCGAAGGTTCACGGCAATCGCGAGGTGGTGACGCGATCGGTCGAAGGCCCGATCCACCGGACGAACTACACTGAAATTCGCCGCCGCGCGCTGAAGCTCGCGCAGCGGCTCGACCGCGAAGGCATCAAGCTCGGCGACCGAGTCGCCACCATCGCGTGGAACACCTGGCGTCATCTCGAGGCCTGGTACGGCATCATGGGCATCGGCGCCGTCTGTCATACCGTCAACCCCCGCTTGTTTCCGGACCAGATCGCCTGGATCATCAACCATGCGCAAGACCGCATCGTGATGACCGATATCACGTTCATCCCCCTCCTGGAAAAGATCGCCGGCAAGCTGCCGAGCGTCGAACGCTATATCGTTTTCACCGACAAAGCACACATGCCGCAGACCACGCTGAAAAATGCGGTCGCCTACGAGGACTGGATCGCGGAAGTAGACGGCGACTTCGGCTGGAGAATGTTCGACGAGAATACCGCGGCGGGGATGTGCTACACCTCGGGAACCACTGGCGATCCGAAGGGCGTTGTATATTCGCATCGTTCCAACGTGCTGCACGCGATGATAGCGAACAACGGTGACGCGCTGGGCGCGGCATCGAGGGATACAATGCTGCCGGTGGTGCCGCTATTCCACGCCAATAGCTGGGGAATCGCGTTCTCGGCGCCGTCCATGGGAACCAAGCTGGTGATGCCCGGCGCCAGGCTCGACGGCGCATCGATATTCGAATTGCTGTCGACCGAGAAGGTCACCGTCACCGCCGGCGTGCCCACCGTGTGGCTGATGCTGTTGCAGCATATGGAGAAGAACAACCTGAAGCTGCCGAACCTCAAGGTTCTGAACTGCGGCGGCTCGGCGATGCCGCGCTCGATGATCAAGGCTTTCGACGACATGGGCGTCGAGGTTCGCCACGCATGGGGCATGACGGAAATGTCGCCGCTCGGCACGGTCGGAGCGCTCCAGGGCCAGTTCAGCCACCTCGAGGGCGACGCCAGGCTCGACATGCTGCAGATGCAGGGCTACGCGCCGTTCATGGTTGAAATGAAAATCACCGACGACGCCGGAAAGGAATTGCCTTGGGACGGCAAGATCCCGGGCCGGCTCAAGGTGCGAGGTCCCGCGATCTCCGGCGCCTACTACCGCATCAAGGACGATATCCTCGACGAGCAGGGATTCTTCGATACCGGCGATGTCGCCACCATCGACGAGCATGGCTACGTGCGGATCACGGATCGATCGAAGGACGTGATCAAGTCCGGAGGCGAATGGATTTCCTCGATCGATCTGGAAAACCTCGCGGTCGGCCATCCCAAGGTCGCGGAAGCCGCCGTGATCGGCATGCCCCATCCGAAGTGGGGCGAACGGCCGCTCCTCATTGTTCAGGTCAAGCAGGGCGGGAGCCTGACGCGCGAGGAGATTCTCGGTTTCATGGACGGCAAGATCGCCAGTTGGTGGATGCCCGACGACGTCGTCTTCGTCGACAGCATTCCCCACACCGCCACCGGAAAGATTCTGAAAACGGCGCTGCGCGAACAGTTCAAGGATTACAGCCTGCCCACGGCGGCAGCATAAGTCGCCGCCATCACGGACAGACAATGTCAAAAACGGGAAGCGGCGTACCGCCTCCCGCAGAGTGGTTTGTCAGGTACCAGCCGCGACCGGCTCCAGGGTACCGAAACGGCCGCTCTGGAAATCGATCATGGCCTGACGGATTTCACCTTCCGTGTTCATGACGAAGGGACCGCGCATCACCACCGGCTCATCGATCGGTTCACCCGAAAGCACCAGCACCGAGGCTTCGCCGTTGGCTTCGAGCCGCACCTCGCCGCCGCTGCGGTCAAGCAGCGCGAACTGCGCCTCCCGCGCGATCTCGCCGCCATTGATCTGCACGGTGCCTTTCAGCACCACGACGGAGACGGTGTGGCCTTCGTGCGGACCAAGCGTCGCGACGCCGCCGCGGTTGAGCCTCACGTCGTAGATGTCGATCGGCGTGAAGGTCTTCGCCGGTCCCTTGCGGCCGTCGAACTCGCCCGCGATCACCCGCAGCCGGCCGGCGCCGTCCGGCAGATCGACCGCCGGGATGTCGGCGTCAAGCAAGGTCTGGTAGCCGGGATCGGCGTTCTTCGCTTCAGCCGGCAGGTTAACCCAGAGCTGCACCATCTCCAGCGTGCCGCCTTTTCTGGTGAAGGCGCGCGAGTGAAACTCCTCGTGCAGGATGCCCGACGCCGCCGTCATCCACTGCACGTCGCCGGGTCCGATCAGACCGCCGTTGCCGGTGGAATCGCGGTGTTCGACCTCGCCCTGATAGACGATGGTGACGGTCTCGAAGCCGCGATGCGGATGAACGCCGACGCCGCGCGGCTGCTCGGCCGGGGTGAAGTTCGCCGGGCCGGCGTAGTCCAGCAGCAGGAACGGGCTGACATGATCGCCGTGGCTGGCGTGCGAAAACAGCGAGCGCACGGGAAAGCCGTCACCCACCCAATGCTGCCGGGGGCCGCTGAAAACACCGAGAACCTTTCGCATGATGAACCTCCATTGCACGACCGGGATCGATCGCCTGTTGCAGCGGATGATATGGACGAGACAATTGCCTCGGTAGCTAGCTATATTGCGCCTCAGTGTCCTATTAATGAGACAATGATGCAGGACCTCAACGATCTCTATTTCTTCGTGCGGGTGGTCGATCACGGCGGGTTTGCGGCCGCCGCGCGCGCGCTGGGGATGCCGCGTTCGCGGTTGAGCCGCCGCATCGCGGCTCTGGAGGAACGACTGGGAGTACGGCTGATCCAGCGGTCGACCCGACGCTTCAGCATCACCGAGATCGGGCAGGATTATTACCGGCACTGCGTCGCCATGCTGGTTGAAGCCGACGCGGCGCAGGAACTGATCGAGCGTTCGCGCACCAAGCCGCAGGGCATCGTGCGCGTGAGCTGCCCGCCGCCCCTGCTCTACTTCCAGGTTGGCGACATGATCGCCAGCTTCATGGCCGAGTGCCCGGACGTCGAGGTGCATCTTGAAAGCACGCCGCGCCGGGTCGACGTCATCGCCGAGGGCGTGGACGTCGCGCTGCGCGTGCGCTTTCCGCCGTTGGACGACAACGATCTGGTGATGCGGGTGCTGGCGGAAAGCACGCAGCGGCTGGTGGCTAATCCGACGCTGTTGAAGAAGCTGTCTCATCCGCCGGTTCCGGCCGATCTCGCCATGTTTCCCAGCATCGGCTGGGGACCGCCGCATCAGCGTCATGAATGGTGCCTCGAGGGTCCGGACGCCGCCACCGCGCTGATCCCGTACACACCAAGGCTCATCACCGAGGACATGGTGGCGCTGCGCTTCGCGGCGTTACGCGGCATCGGCGTCGGACAGTTTCCTACCATGGTCGTGAAGGCCGATCTCGACTCGGGCGCGCTGGTGGACGTGCTGCCGCAGTGGAGACCCCGCGCCGGCATCGTCCATGCGGTATTCTCGTCGCGACGCGGGTTGCTGCCGTCGGTACGGGCATTGCTGGATTTCCTGGCGGCGGAGTTCGCCGCACTCGCCCGCGCAGACGCCGACGTTTCGCCGCAAGGCAAAATGCGCTAGGTGATCTCGCGACCAACCACCGGTCGCAACGAGACGCTCCAATGGCTCGCAGGTTTTCCGCGCCCTATCAATCCGAACCGTTCTCCGCGCTGGCGACGTGGTCGAGACGGCTGGCGGTGTTCTCCGCGGTCGCGACGGTTGTGTCCGTCATGATCGTGCGATTCGGCTTCCTCGAGATCAAGCCAGCGCTCGCGACCCTCTTCGGCGCTCTGGCCTGCGCCGTGCTGTCGATCCTGGTGGCGCTCGCGGGCCTGGTGGCGCTCTGGCGGGACGGCTCGCGCGGCATAGGCCGCACCCTGGCGGCGCTGTTTCTGGATGCGCTCATACTGGCCTATCCAGCATACCTGGCCGTGCGGTATCGCAGCCTGCCGGCGATCCACGACATCACCACCGACCCGATCAATCCCCCGCAGTTCGTGGAACTGGCGCGGCTGCGCGGCACCGATGGCGCCAACACAGCCGTCTACGCCGGGCTCTATTCCGCCGAACTGCAGCGCGCCGCCTATCCGGAGATCGAACCTGTCGACCTGGACGTAACGGCCCAGCGTGCCTTCGAGATCGTCCAGAAACTTGTCGCCAGGCGCAAATGGCTGGTGATCGATGCGCGCGCGCCACAGCCACGGCAGCCCGGCCATATCGAGGCCGTGGCGAAAACGCCGGTCATGGGATTCCGCGAGGACGTCGCGATCCGCATCACGCCCGACAGCGACGGGTCACGGGTCGATATCCGCTCATCGTCGCGTTATTTCGAACACGATCTCGGCAGCAATGCCGCGCGCGTCAGCAAATTGATCGACGACATCAATGCCGCCGCCGAAAACACCGTCGAGAAACCGGCGAAGCAGCCGCGCGCGCCGGTCAAGCCTCCCGCCAGGGGCGAAGGCAAGCGATAACGCGTTTTCGAGCGAAGTGGCTGCCGGTTCGCGTGAAGAAAACGCGTCAAATCAAAATCACGGGGCCCCGCTTCTGATTCCATCATAAGCGGAAAGGCTCTGGGCTCACGCCAACCGGTAGCGGCCGCCGATGACGGGGTCGCCATCCGTAAGCACGACGCCGCGCGTCACCAGATCTTCCAGATGTGCCAGCACCGAGTAGCCGGCGGCACCGGACAGCCGCGGATCAAGGCCGATATAGATGGCGCGGACCAGGGTCGGAATGTCGGCCTCGCCTTTTGCGAGCCGATGCAGGATCGACGCCTCGCGCGCCTTGCGGTGTCGCACGAGATGACGCGCAAAGCGCGGGCCGTCCGGAATTTCGGGACCATGGCCGGAGAGATACAGTTGCTCGTCCCGGCGCGACAGCTTCTCCAGCGACGCCATGTAGTCGACCATCGAACCGTCCGGCGGCGCGACGATCGAGGTGGACCAGCCCATGACGTGATCGCCCACGAAAAGAAGGCTTCGCTGCTTCCACGCAAAGGCCATGTGGTTCGCGGTGTGTCCCGGCGTCGCCACGGCTTCCAGCGCCCAGCCGTCGCCGGCCACAACCTCGCCATCGCCAAGGCGAATGTCCGGATGAAAATCGCGGTCGGCGCCGGATTCCGGACTGTGTTTTTCGCTTTCAAAACGCGGGCGCGAGGCGCGATGCGGCCCCTCCGCATAAACCGGCGCCCCCGTCGCGGCTTTAATGCGCGCGGCGTTCGGCGAATGATCCCTGTGCGTGTGGGTGACGAAGATATGCGTCACGGTCTCGCCTCTCACCGCATTGAGCACCGCTTTCGCATGGGCCTCGCTGTCCGGCCCCGGATCGATGATCGCGACCTTGCCGCGGCCGACGATGTAGCTCACGGTTCCCGTGAAGGTGAACGGGCTCGGATTATCACACAGCACACGGCGGACACCGGGCACGACCTCGTCGGCAACGCCCGGCTTCAGCGGAAAATCGCGATTGAACGGGATGTCGTCTTCGGTGTCAGTGGGTTCGGACATCGGGGTGAATGCCTACGTTTATGCTGTCATGGCCGGCTCGTCCCCGGTCATCCACGTTTCTTTTTTGTTGCTTCAAGACGTGGATGCCCGGCACTAGGCCGGGCATGACGAACACTCAAGAACCCTACGAAAACGCGGAGATGCCGGTGATGGCGCGGCCGAGGATCAGCGCGTGGACATCGTGGGCGCCTTCATAGGTGTTGACCGTTTCGAGATTGGCGGCATGGCGCATCACGTGATATTCGATCTGAATGCCGTTGCCGCCGTGCATGTCGCGCGCCGTCCGCGCGATATCGAGCGCCTTGCCGCAATTGTTGCGTTTGATGACGGAGACCATCTCCGGCGCCATCCTTCCCTCGTCCATCAGGCGGCCAACGCGCAGGCTGCCCTGAAGCCCGAGCGCGATGTCGGTCTGCATGTCCGCGAGTTTCTTCTGCACCAGTTGCGTCGCCGCCAGGGGACGGCCGAACTGCTTTCGCTCCAGCACGTAATGCCGAGCACGATGCATGCAGTCTTCCGCCGCGCCCATGACACCCCACGAAATGCCGTAGCGGGCCCGGTTCAGGCAGCCGAACGGACCTTTCAGTCCGGACACGTTCGGCAGCAGGTTCTCTTCAGGAACCACCACGCCATCCATCACGATCTCGCCGGTGACCGAGGCGCGCAGGCTGAGCTTGCCGCCGATCTTGGGGGCGGACAGGCCCTTCATGCCCTTCTCCAGCACGAAGCCGCGGACCTGATTGTCATGCGCCGCCGAGCGGGCCCACACGATGAACAGGTCCGCGATCGGCGCATTGGAAATCCAGCTCTTCGAACCGGTCAGCCGATAACCATCCGATACCTTTTCGGCGATGGTTTTCATGCCACCGGGATCGGACCCGGCATCCGGCTCGGTGAGGCCGAAACAACCGATCCATTCGCCGCTTGCGAGCTTGGGCAGGTATTTCTTGCGCTGGCTTTCGTCGCCGTAGGCGTAGATCGGATACATCACCAGTGACGACTGCACGGAGTTCATCGAGCGGTAGCCTGAGTCAACCCGCTCGATCTCACGCGCGACCAGACCATAGGCGACGTAGCTCGCATTGGCGCAGCCGTATTGTTCCGGCAAGGTAACGCCGATCAGGCCCAGTTCGCCCATCTCGTTGAATATCTCGCGGTCGGTCTTCTCTTCCAGATAGGCATTGACGATGCGCGGCTGCAGCTTGTCCTGCGCATAGGCATGCGCGGTATCGCGGATCATGCGTTCATCTTCGGTCAACTGATCGTCCAGACAGAACGGATCGTCCCACTGGAAACTGACCGGCGCGGGTTGGTCCTTGCTTTGCGGACGAACGCTCATGACAATTCTCTCACATCGGTCGAGGTGCCATTATCGGCGAAATCAGGTCCGCCTCAATATACAGATAATTCGACGACAGGACCACGTCATTGCGGAATGCGCGCGAGGGAACGGATCCGACCCGACGGCTGATGTATCTCGCTCTCTCATCATCAGATCCATTAGCGATAGGTGCAGAGCATGTAAGCTCATGCCCGGCCGACAACGATCGTCAGCTTTCAAGATATTCGTTGGAAACGATCTCGATGCCGAAACCGGAAAGCCCCTTGTACTCGTATGCGGACGAGGTCAGATGCCGGATCGAGGTCACGCCGAGATCGCGCAGGATCTGCGCGCCGACGCCGACCTCGCGCCACTGCCGGTTGCGATCGGCTTCCGCCGACTTGTCTTCCGGGAGCGGGGCCACCGGAACGCCCGCGGCGCCGTCGCGCAGATACACCAGAACGCCGCTGCCGGCCTTCTTGAAGTGTTCGAGAACAACCTCCATGCGCCGCGGCCCGGCGAAGATATCGCGCACGATATTGGGCTTGTGGAAGCGAGTGAGGACGTTCCTGCCGTCGCCGATGCCGTTATAGACGAACGCGACGTGGGCCATGGAATCGAACGGCGAGCGGTATGCGTAGCCCTGCAGCGGCCCGATCGGGCTATCGATGGTGAATTCCGACACCCGCTCGATCAGCTTCTCCCGCGCCTGACGATAGGCGATGATGTCGGCGATGGTTACGTGCTTGAGCCCGTGCGCGGCAGCGAACCGCGCCACCTGCTCGCCTTTCATCACCGTGCCGTCGTCGTTCATCAGTTCGCTGATGACGCCGACCGAGGGCAGCCCGGCCAGCTTGCAGAGATCGACCGCCGCCTCGGTATGGCCCGCGCGAAGCAGCACGCCGCCGTTGCGCGCAATCAGCGGAAAGATATGACCGGGCCGGGCAAAGTCGCTGGCCCCGGCGTTGGGATTGGCGAGCGCCCGGCAACAGGAGGCGCGCTCTTCGGCCGAAATGCCGGTTCCACCGCCGGGCTTGTAGTCGATCGAGACGGTGAAGGCCGTGGTGTGGTTGGATTCGTTATGCGCGACCATCGGATCGAGCCGCAGCCGCTGCGCATTCTCGGTCGTGATCGGCGCGCAAACGATGCCGGACGTGTGCCGTATGATGAATGCCATCTTCTCCGCGGTGCAGAGCGAGCCCGCGACGATCAGATCGCCCTCGCCCTCGCGGTCGTCATCGTCGGTGACGACGACGATCTCGCCATCGGCGAAGGCCTGGAGAACTTCCGGAATCGGATGGGGCATGAGGCGCGCTTTCCCGTGTGACGAAATTTCGTATGGCCCAGTGGTCCGATTCTAACATTTGCATTCCGTTGCGGCAGGCGTTCTTGCAAATGTTAGAATCAAAGGACCACTGGCAAATATAGGTTTCAAGTGGAGTTTTGGATTTGACATTCGCTTCCCGCGTTCGCTGCAAACCGGGCAGCGAATGTCAAACCCACTCCACTAGAGCATTTTCCGGCTAAGCAAAACCGGTACCCGCTTTTGCGGAATACGCGCTGAGCGGGCTGCGGCGCAACCGAGCGGCCGGTATCAGCCGCAAGTTATGCCTTTATATGGTTCTTGCTACGAAAATGGCGAGGGACGGCTTACGGCAGCACCTCCCGGCGTTCGCTCAGAAGCACGTCGGTCTCGGCGCGCTTGTCGGCCAGCAGGCCATTGTCGGCGGCCTCGATCGCCGCGAACAGTTCGTGCGCGTCCGTCAGCCGCGTCACCGTCACGTAGTCCGCGCCGGCGGCATATTGATCCTCGACATCCGACAGCAGGTCCGCCGTCGAAATGATCTTGGCGGTCGGGTTGAGCGAGCGGACGTGACGAACGAGTTTGACATTGGTGGCGCCCTTGAGCAGCGAATCCGGCACGCTCAGAATGATGATCTCGGCGCCGCCGACCCCGGCATGCAGCAGCGTGTCCACATTGCTGATGTCACCATAGGTGACGTGCAGGCCACGGGCAGAAAGGGTGCTGAATACCACGGGGTTGAAGTCGACCACCGCGATCTGATCCAGCAGCGACTCGTTGCGGCGTTCGATCTCGCTCAAAAGTGCGCTGGCGGCGCGGAAGAATCCGAGGATGACGATGCGGCGCGGCTCGGCATGATCTCCGTGTCCGCCCTCGCCGGCCTCGGTGCGGTCGAGGTCGCGCAAACCGAGCCGCTTCAAAAACCTGATCCCCGATCGCGAAAGCTGATCGCTGCGCCCGATCGCGAACGTGCTCAGCACGGCCAGCACCACGAAGGCGAACGAGGCCGCGCTCGCGGTCTGAGTGCTGATGTGTCGCGCAGCCAGCCCGGTCTGGATCACGACCAGCGAAAACTCGCTGATCTGCGCCAGGTTGATGGCCGGCAGCAGGCTGGCGCGCAGGCCCTGTTTCATCAGATACAGCGGCACGAAGGTGGTGACCAGGCGGCTCGCCACCGTGAAGGCTGCGATCGTCAGCGCGAGCCAGATCACCGAGCCGTTCGGGATCGGGATCGTCATGCCCAGCGCGACGAAAAACAGCGTAATGAAGAAGTCGCGCAACGTCGTCACCTTGGCGGTGACGTCGAGCGCATAAGGGAAAGTCGAGAGCGACACGCCCGCCACCAGCGAGCCCATTTCGCGGGACAGATGCAGCCGCTCGGCGATCTCCCCGATCAGAAAACACCACGCCAGCGCGCCGAGCAGCACCAGTTCCGGGCGGCGCGCGATCTGGTGAAACAGATATGGCAACACATAGCGGCTGAGGACCAGCGCGGTCGCGACCAGCGCCCCGACCCGCGCGATCGAGAGCAGGACGATGGAGATCTGAAGGTTGTCGAGGCTGGGCTGCACCGCCAGGAACAGGATCGCGAAAATATCCTGCAGCACCAGCACGCCGAGGGTGATGCGGCCCGGCAGAGTGTCGAGTTCGCGTTTCTCGTACAGGACCTTGACGATGATGACCGTGCTCGACAGCGCGCAGGCGACGCAAAGATACAGCGCATCGAAACCGCCCTGGCCCATCGCAAGACCGATCGCCATGAAAAACAACACGCCGAGGATGCAGCCGCCGAGGAGCTGGCCGCCGCCGGCGATCAGGATCACCGGCCCGGCGCGCACGATCTTCTTCAGGTCGATTTCCAGGCCGATCATGAAGAGCATGAAGATCAGACCGAGCTCGGAAATGGTCTGGATCGATGCCTGCGATTTGACCCATCCCATTCCGAACGGACCGATGACGAACCCGGCCACCAGATAGGCCAGGATCAGCGGTTGCCGGGAAAAATGCGCTGCCAGCCCGAGGCCCCAGGCGAACAGGATGGAAAGCGTGATATCGCCAATAAGCTCGTGCATGCCCCCTCAGCCGGTCGACAGAATCTCGGAAGTCCGGGCCAAGATACGCGGTTAACGCCGGCTTCGTCGATGCCCGTCGCGCCTGCTGCTTCGCGCCTTCAAGGAATCGCTCCCCCGCGAACGCGGGCACGCTGGCCGTACGGCATCGCAATTCGGCATCGGCAACCGTGCGCCGCGGATGTACCTGATCCAGGTTGTCATGGAAAGACGTGTTCGGGAGAAGGATTCGAACCTCGATCCCCGCTATGATCGCGTGCCCCGGCGCAGCAGCAATTTTACGCCAGGCTCCGTCTTACCGACGTCTGGCCACGTATCGATCTCTATGCGACCCGGACGGAGTTCAGGAAGTTGTTGACCTCCGCCTTGAGCCGGGCGCTGTCGCGCGACAGCGTTTGCGCCGCAGTCAACACCAGGGACGAGGCAGTTCCTGTTTCCGCCGCTCCGCGCTGCAGATTGCCGACATTCGAGGAAACTTCCTGCGCGCCCTGGGCGGCGTGTTGCACGTTGCGGGAGACTTCCTGGGTAGTCGCGCCCTGTTCCTCGATCGCCGAGGCGATCGTGGAGGAGATGCCTGACAGCTTTTCGATGGAATTGCGAATTTCGTTGATCGCGGCGACGGATTCCTGCGTGGCGGATTGGATGTCGCCGATCTGCTGACCGATTTCGCCGGTGGCCTTGCCGGTTTGCTCGGCGAGCGCCTTCACTTCCGAAGCGACGACCGAAAATCCGCGGCCAGCCTCCCCGGCGCGCGCAGCCTCGATCGTGGCGTTGAGAGCAAGGAGGTTGGTTTGACCCGCGATATTGTTGATGATCTCGACGATGTCGCCGATGCGCGATGCCGCGCTCGACAGCGCACTGACGCGCTCAGTCGCCGAGTGCACCTGATCGACGGCATTGCCCGCCATGCGCGCCGACTCCTGCACCCGCTGGCTGATTTCGCAAACCGAGGCGGTCATCTCCTCGGTGGCCGAAGCCACCGAATTGACGTTCGAGGAGGCTTCGTTCGATCCGTTGGCAACGCGCGCCGCAAAATCCCTCGCGTGGTCGGCATTGGACGCGAGCGTGGTTGCGGACGCTTCCAGTTCGGTCGCCGACGTGGCGACAGCCTGGACGATTTCGCCGATCGCCGCTTCGAAGGAATCGGCGATCTTCGTCATGTCCGCCTTGCGCTGGATGTCGGCCCGGCGTTGCGTGGAATTGACCTCTTCCCGGCTGAAGCGGATCAGTGTCTGCACGGTCTGAAGGTTGCGAAGCGCCGTACCGATTTCGTCATCGCGCTTGATCTCGATCCGATTGTCGAATTTGTCGTGGACGAGGTTCACCATCGTCTCGTTCAGGTGATGCATCGGTTCCTCAAACGCACGAAGCGTCTGGCGTCCGACGAGTCCTGCGGCAGCAACCCCGGCAATGCCAAGAAAGCCGAGGACGGCCCCCCACGCCCCGCCGGCCACGGTTGCCCCCAGCGCGCTACAGGTCAGCAGGAAAGCGGCCTGCAGCGTGATCAACGTCGTCATGCGCGCCCGCATGGTCCGTGTGAACAACCCGAAACGGTCGAAGAACGATCGCTTCCGGATGATACCGGCATCGATCCGGTACGGGTGCCGCCGCTTTTCGCGAATGGCGGCATAGACTTCCTCCGCCAGCGCGCGCTGGTCGGCAGCAAGCCTGGTGCGGATCGAGGTATAGCCGCTGACCTGCCCGTTCGTACGGATCGGCGAGGCGGTCGCAAGCACCCAGTAGAAACCACCGTTCTTGCGGCGGTTCTTGATCGCGCCGACCCAGGGCTTCTCGGCCTTCAGCGTGTCCCAGAGATTTTCGAACGCCTCCGGCGGCATGTCCGGGTGGCGGACGATATTGTGCGCCTTGCCCATCAATTCCTCGGACGTGAATTCCGCAGCGTCGATGAAGTCCTCGTTGACGTAGGTGAGACGACCCTTGAGGTCGGTCCTCGAAACGATCAGCGTCTCATCGGAAACGGGATATTCTGCATCGGTAACCGGAAAGTTCTTGCGCACGGGGAAACTCGTCGATCTGTTGGGGTTGAGGCAAGCGTTGCACCCGATGCACTGCCATGGCGCGATTCGCGAAGAATTGCGTGAGCAGAAATCGGTAGCGTTATCCTCAAAAGCTTACCTGGGAAGAACGCATATCGAGCCTGGTGGCAACTCGGGCAAGTGAACCATCGCGGATGGCACCTTCTGTGGTTTACCGGGATTCAAGCTCTAAAGCGTATCGAAAACACAATAGGACAATCCGGTTAAAAAACGGTGGTTGGCAGCTACGCGAGCGGGCTTGACCGTTTTGCAAAGGATCACGACATCTCAGCCACTCCTCCCGATTGTCGATGGATATGGTTGATCACCCTCGCCGCTTTCAGGACAGCAAATCAACCATCAGGCATATCACTTCGCCGCTGGTGTTGTCGTATCGAGGCGATAGCTGGCATGGCAGGCGACGCACGCCGATAGCTGTGTGCCCAGACTTGCGAGCAGCTGCTCGCGACTCGCGCCTGACCCCGCTGTGGCGGCAATCTCGTCAAAGCGCCTATGGACGCTGAGCCCGAGCCGCTTGAACTCGATCGGCAACTTGGCCATCAGTGCTGGATTGACGTCGGCGGCCGCTGCCATGCCGCTCGCACGCGCCGCCTTCGCAACCCGCTCCATGTCGCCTGCCTTCACCCCGTCAACCACGACCTGCACGGTCTCAAGCATGCTGCGCATTTCGGCGAGAACGAGATCGCGCTCGTCCGACGCCAACAGAACAGCCGTGCGCCCGTCGGGCGCCACCCGCGTCTGGCCGCGAATGAAGAAAAAGATGGCCACGCCAATGGTAACAAACCAAAGAGCAATGGCCGCAACGGACAGCACACGCGTACTCATGGGATCGTTCTCCTCGCCGCCCAGCGGGCAGCCGCGGTGCTGCAGCCCACATTGCGTCATAGAGCAGATGCAGGTTTCCATGCTTTGCTCTTGCGCAAAGTCGGCGGTCCGCTGGATGACGAGCAACGCCGGGCTGCTCCGGTTCGCAGATCCGGGAGCAGCCGTGTTCTCTATCCCGCTAATGAAAATTTTGGTTTGGCCAAAGGTGATATGCAGGCATATCACTGCGACGCTGCCTTCCCGACAGAAGCGCGCGCCCAAGCGAAAGATGGTTCTCCTGAACACGCGGACGGTGGCGCGACGAGGCGGCTCGTTGAGACATCTATTTTAATCAGCGACACCGACCCGGTGACGGAAAACCATTTCGCCGCCCTTCCAAGCCGTGAACACCAGGATCAGCACGACCAGGCCCGAAAGAACCACGCCGGTCGGAACGACCGCTGAGCTGCCGTGCTCGTAACGGGAATACCAATTATAAAGCGCGATAAGCAGGGCGATGACGTTGCCGACCGCGTGAAATCGCGTGTCCGACAGGTTGCGAACTCGACCATCGCCGAAGACGTCAACAAGGCCCGTCACCGCAGCGATCGCTGCCGTAATGAGGCCGATGCCGAGGAGCCACAGCGAGGCTGTCGTCCAGAACTGATTTGATGTGGCGTAAAAGGCGAGGTCGGACACGAAGGTCAGAACAAAACAAACGATGGGAAACCCTATCACCATCGGATGAATCGGATGGCCAGCAACCTGTGCCGTGGAACGTGGGTTTGTCGTCATAGCAAACTCCTTTGTTGGCTAAGCCAACAACTCCGTCGAGTTCGAGTTCCTCCGCTGTTCGATCTGATCAAACTGCTACACTTGACTGTTATGGCGCGCGACGCAGCCACGCCTCTCCCGCTGCGATGACGCATGGCCAAAAATGAACCCACGTGACCGGACGACGTTAGTAGCGAGTTCCGCGTTTTCCTCCGGCGCCGCGGCGCACGATCAGAGCGGTTGCGGTGAGCCTCTCTGGCTCGAGTCGCCGTCCTGGCGCACTGGGCCGCGGATGTTCTCGCCGGATTCGTGCTCGGTGCGGTTCTGGAGCGGCTTCTTCGGCTGGGACCGGTTACCCGCCCAAAACCCCTGAAGGAGAAAACGGATGCCGATCGCTGAAGACCTTAAAGAGTACGCGGAGCGCCTCACCGGACTGCGGCGGCCGGGCAAGCAAGCGGTCGCAAACTTGGTGCGGCAACGCAAGCCGCACGGCGTGCGTTTCAAGGATGACGGTCTGGTGCCCAACCACCCCCGTTGGCCGCTTATTCTCTATCGAGGCGCGGTCCGCCTCGACGGCGACCACGATCCGGCGGCCGTGTTCGAGGACCTGTTCGAAGCCAACGGATGGGGTGATAGCTGGCGTAACAGCATCTACGACTATGTGCACTATCACTCCCGGATTCATGAGGTGTTGGGGATCGCGCGCGGCAAAGGCCGCGTCCGTTTCGGCGGCAACAAGGGCCGCATCTTCACGCTGAAACCAGGAGATGTGGCGGTGCTGCCCTCCGGGACCGGCCACCAATGCCTTTCTGCCTCGGCGGATTTCCTGGTCGTGGGAGCTTATCCATCGACCGGAACCTACGATGTATGCACCAGCGCCGAAGATCGCGCTCGCGCTCTCAAGACGATTCCCAAGGTCGCCTCGCCGCGAAAAGATCCGGTCTACGGAAGCGGAGGACCGCTATCGACGCTCTGGAAGCGGCCGAAATGACCGAATATGTGGTCCGCTTCTTTCTGGGCGGCATCGTAGTCTCTGCATTTGCGATGATCGGCGCACTGCGCAAGACAAGATCACATTGACGCTAGTGAAACGGGCGGCACCTCATGAAGCGCTCGAAGCAACGACACGCCTGTGCTCCAGCGGGCCGAAGCAGCCGCAATCGGACTCAAGACAGTTCCATCAGGGGCCGTGCGCCGCGCCGCAAAATGTGAAAGTGGAACGATATCAATCGCGACCGGTTTCCCACAGCGAGGGAAAACGCCATGCATCCAGAACCACGAAACCCGGATCCGATCGAACCGGTTCCACCACCGATTCCCACACCCGATCCGAACCCGGGGCCCGACATCAAGGAGCCGCCACCGCGGGAGTTGCCTGACGACGTGCCGCACCCGAATCCGGACGAGAAACGTAACCCGCCAATGCGACGATGACGAACCCGATCCCCCCCGGAATATCCATCCGCGCCGCGCCTGGATCGACCCTGGGCGTTGGACGCCACGACCGTACTCGCGTCCGAGCGCTTCAAAGCGCATCCATAACGGGTGACCGCCCGATCCGCCGGTGACATCCATTCCGAGTTGTCCCGATCCAGAGACCCGCAAAGGAACGTCCGGGATTGCGTCGAATTGAATGTTGTCGGACTTGCGGAGAATGCCCATGGCAGACTCAAATACTCCAGTAGCAAAGGCTTCACCTCGATCCTCCCCCATGCAGCAAATTTCCGTGGCCCTGACGGTGAATGGCGTGAGGAGAGAACTTGAAATCGCCCCGTGGACGACGCTGCTCGATGCCTTGCGTGAGCGTCTCGGCCTCACCGGGACCAAGAAGGGCTGCGATCATGGCCAGTGCGGCGCATGCACGGTTCTGCTCGACGGTCGGCCGATCAATTCCTGTCTCGCGCTCGCGGTGATGCAGGACGGCAGTGATGTCACCACCGTGGAGGGTCTTGCCCGTGACGGCACGCTCCATCCGGTGCAGCAGGCTTTCATCGATCACGATGCCTTTCAATGCGGCTACTGCACCCCGGGCCAAATTTGCTCGGCGGTCGGTCTCATCAGTGACGGAAGAGCCAGAACCCGCGCCGAAATCCGTGAAGCGATGAGCGGCAACATCTGCCGCTGCGGGGCTTATCCCAATATCATCGCTGCAATCGAGGAGGCGATGAAGGCGACATGAACAGCTTCCAGTATTCACGGGCGCAAGACGTCGCCGACGCCGTCCGGCAATCTGCCGCCGACGGATCAGCCAAGTTCATCGCCGGCGGCACCAATCTCGTTGACCTGATGAAATACGAAGTTGAGCGGCCTGCGCGTTTAATCGATATTTCGCATCTGCCACTGCGAGCGATCGAGGAACCGCCCGGCGGAGGGCTTCGCGTCGGCGCGCTGGTGCCAAACTCGGACCTTGCATGGCACCCCCAGGTAAAAGAGCGTTATCCGCTGTTGTCGAGCGCCATTCTTGCCGGAGCGTCAACGCAACTTCGCAACATGGCCTCCACCGGAGGCAACCTGCTCCAGCGCACGCGCTGCCTCTATTTCTATGACGTCGCCACACCATGCAACAAGCGCAAGCCGGGGAGCGGTTGCGCGGCTATCGGCGGGATCAACCGGATCAACGCGATCCTCGGCACCAGCGATGTCTGCATCGCCACGCATCCGTCCGACATGTGCGTCGCACTGGCCGCGCTCGACGCCACGGTTCACGTTGTCGGCCCCGAAGGCGAGCGCGCGATTGCCATGACGGATTTTCATCGCCTGCCCGGCGATACGCCTGAGCGCGACACCAACCTCGGAGCCAACGAGATCGTCACGGCCATCGCGCTCCCTGCCCGTAGCTTCCGCACGCATTATACCTATCTCAAGATTCGCGACCGCCTGTCCTATGCCTTCGCGTTGGTCGCCGTTGCGGCCGCGCTCGAAATCGAAGGCGGCATCATTCGCGAAGCCAGGCTGGCGCTCGGCGGCGTCGCTCACAAGCCTTGGCGGGATCCGGAAGCCGAAGCGGTGTTGGTCGGTCAGTCCGCGGAAAGAAATACGTTCGCCAAAGCCGCCAGCGTCGTCCTGCGCGATGCGAAAGGATTCGGCCACAACGACTTCAAGATCGACCTCGCCCGGCGGACCATTATCCGCGCGCTGGATCAGGCCGCGCAGGGCACGCCGCAATCGCAGTCGGACAAGAGGATCGCGTGAGCGTCAATGACACTTCTCGCACCCAGCGAAGCACGTCCGCCTCGGCAGGAGTTGACCGCCGCACGCTGCTCAAAGGCGCGGCGGCTTTCAGCACAATCGGAGCCGCAGCCTCGCATGCAGCGGCTACTGCCGGAACGCCCAGACAAGCGAGTGCATCCATGACGAGCTATATCGGCACGGCAACCTCCCGGATTGACGGGCGCGACAAGGTCACCGGCACGGCGCGCTATGCGGCGGAATTCGGCGCGCCTGATCTTGCCTATGCCAGCCTGGTGACGTCGCCGATCGCACGAGGCCGCCTCAAACGGCTCGATGTTACCGCGGCATTGAAAGTCCAGGGCGTCATCACGGTCCTCTCGCACCAAAACCGTCCATCCATGGCGGACAACGACAAAGCCTACAAGGATCAGGTGGCGCCGAGGAATGGTTCGCCGTTCCGGCCGCTCTACGACGACGGCATCAAGTTCAGCGGCCAGCCCGTCGCTGTGGTGCTGGCGGAGGATCTTGAGACGGCCAGCTACGCGGCCTCGCTCGTCCATGTCGCGTATGACGAGGAGCCGCATGTTACCGACATCACGCGTCAACGCTATAATGGCATGGCGCTCAAAGCTCCCGCGAAACCGCGCGGCGATGCCACAAAAGCCTTCTCCGAATCGGACGCTCGCCATGAGGCCGATTACTTCGTTCCGATCGAGCACCACAATCCGATGGAGTTGTATGCATCGACAGCCATATGGAACGATGGACGGATCACCGTCTACGACAAGACACAAGGGGTCCAGAACGTCCATGGTTACCTGTGCGGCGTATTCGAATGCGACCCCGGAGATATCCGCGTGATGTCGCCTTATGTCGGCGGCGCGTTCGGCTCCGGCCTGCGGCCGCCGTTTCAGGTCGCGCTTGCTGTGCTGGCCGCCCGCGCGATCAGTCGCTCGGTGCGCCTCGTGCTGACGCGTCAGCAGATGTATGCGATCGGCTATCGGCCGGCGATGATCCAGCGCATTCAGCTCGGCGCAAAGGCCGACGGCAGCCTGAACGCAATCAGTCACGACGCGGTGACGTCGACGTCAGAATATGAGGACTTCCACCGCAACGAAACCACCTGGTCGAGCCTTCTCTACAGGAGCGAAACGGCAAAATATGACCACAAGCTCGTCCGTCTCGATCTTCCGACCGGATGCGACATGCGGGCGCCAAGCGCGGCCACCGGAGTCTATGCGCTGGAAGCGGCGATGGATGAACTCGCGGAAGCGCTCAAGATGGACCCGATCGAACTGCGGCTGAAATGCTATTCCGATCGCGACCAGAGCAATGGCCTGCCCTTCAGCAGCAAGAACCTGCGGGAATGCTACCGGCAAGGGGCGGAAACTTTCGGCTGGAGCCGGCGCAATCCCGCGCCGCGTTCGATGCGCGAAGGCCACGAATTCATCGGCTGGGGCATGGCGACCGGCGTTTGGGAAGCCTTGCAGATGCCGATCGCCGTCCGTATCGCGCTGACGTCGAACGGTCACGCCGAGGTGTCGTGCGCGACAGCCGATATCGGCACCGGAACCTACACCATCATGGCGCAAGTGGCGGCCGACATGCTCGGCCTTCCGCTTGAGGCGATCTCGATCAAGCTCGGCGATTCCACCCTTCCGCAAGCGCCGGTCGAGGGAGGATCGTGGATGGCCGCTTCGGTCTCAAACGGCATCGTCACCACCAGCCAGGCGATCCGGGACGACCTTCTGAAGCTGGCGCAACGCCTGCCCGGCTCGCCGCTCAAAGGGCGCAGCGGCGACGAGGTCGTGCTGGCCAACGGCGCGATCGCGTTAAAAACCGATGGTCGGGACGCGACTGCGATTGCCGACGTGATGCGATCGGCCGGCATCGACCGGATCGAGCGTGAAGAACGGACGACATTCGCCAAGGACGATGCCCACGCGCACAATACCCATTCCGCGATCTTCGCCGAAGTGAGAGTCGATGAGGACATCGGCGTGATTCGCGTCACCCGCGTCGTCAGCGCCGTGGCCGCCGGGCGCATTCTCAACCTGAAGACCGCGCGCAGCCAGATCATGGGCGGCGTGGTATGGGGCATGGGCATGGCGTTGCACGAGGAAACCCTGATCGATCATCGTTTCGGGCGCATGATGAATGCGAACATCGCCGAGTATCATGTTCCGGTAAACGCCGACGTTCACGATGTCGATGTGATCTTTGTCGATGAGCAGGATGAGTTCGTCAACCCGATGGGCATCAAGGGACTTGGAGAGATCGGCATCGTCGGCGTTCCTGCTGCGATCGCCAATGCCGTTTATCATGCGACAGGTGTGCGTGTGCGCGATCTTCCGATCACGCTCGACAAACTGACCCGCAAAGCGTGAATCGATTCGACGAGGCGTCCACAACAGATGGATTCACGGCCGACTGCCACGGCCTCCCGTCGCCATCGCAAGACCGCATGCCATCGCCGTTGTCGAGCAGACAGCGCATAGCAGCATCGCCAAAATGACGATAACTCGCATGTTTCTTCTCGGATATACCTTGGATGCCGGTGTCAGTGTCGCTGGCAAAATGGGGCTGCCGGTCTTACGTACCCGTTGACTGGCAGCCCCGATCTCGCGCTGACGGGACTCGTTGCGGATCAGTTCAAGTGCGGTCTTGCACGCACGCGAGAACCGCGTGCTTGCTTTGAGAAGGTCGGTCTGCTTCCGGCTCTCTTCGGACATAGCGTGGACGACCTCCATCACCTCGTGCGGCGGCCCCATGATCAGCACGGCGGAACCGGTTGGAATCGGTTGGCGCGCGTTGCCTATTCTTGTTGGCGCGGAAGATCAGGTAGAGGCCGCCCAGCACGAACGGCATGACGGGGATCTCGACGTTCGAGGACCATGCGATCGCGCAATCCTCGGCGATCAATCGGCCGGGCTGTCAGGCGCTGATGCGCGCAGTGAATTCGGGGCGCGCGGATCCGCGAACTGGTTTGGGCCATCGTGGTGCGCGCTTCACCGAACAGCAACGCGCTCGAAATCGATATCCGTGGGAGACTGACGGAATTAATCGGATTGCCCGCGTTCGCGCTCGTTTCCGGCGGGATGCGAGATGGTAGCGAGGGAGGGACTCGAACCCCCGACCCCAGGATTATGATTCCCGTGCTCTAACCAGCTGAGCTACCTCGCCACGGCGTGCACAGCCGAAGAGAGCAGTGAACGCGCGGCGGCATATAAAAAGCCGCTCAATGGCGTGTCAAGCAAAGCCGACCGATATGCCGGCTTATTAGTGAGGACTTATTTCGGCCGCACGTTGGGGTCCCCGCCGGGACTGCCCGGTGGCGGAATAACCGGCGTGTTGCCGCCTTCCGGGGTCGGCGCGCGGATCTCCGGATCGACGCCCGCAGGCGGGCACAGGACGCCGTCGGATTTCGCCAATTTGTCCCCGAGCGGCTCCCCGCGTTTGCCGGTCGTCGTTCCGTTCGGCGAGACCGTGTCGTGAGGGGCGCAACCGGTGTTCGTGGAGGGGGCCGGCGTCGTGGCAGGGGGTGCGCCCGGCGGCGGCGCCTGTGCAAAGGCGGTCTCCGGGAGCGCAACGAGTGCGACCAATACGAACAAGGACCTGGCTGTCATCCGCATGTAGTGGCAACGAAGGGCGAGAGCGGATGTTCCGCCGGAACCAACAATCAGGATTTGCGATAGCGGATCAGCGAGAAGTGCCCCATCGGCGGCATCGGGCGATGCTCGAAAAGCGTGACGCCGCCGTTCTTCGCAGCCCAGTCCACGAGGCGCTGCCACGGAAATTCGGGACGCCAGCCGAGCCGCCGGGCCAAAGGCGCAAACGCCAGTTCAAACAGACGGCGGGGTCCGCGCTCGGCGCCGATATGATTGACCAGAATCAATTCACCGCCCGGCTTCAGCACGCGGACAAAATCATCGAGCGTCGCTTCGGGATCGGGCACCGCGGTGATGACAAATTGCGCCACCACCGCATCGAAAAATGAATCCGCGAACGCAAGATGTTTGGCGTCCATCACCGCCAGCGTTTCGACGTTGGTAAGATTGAGCGAACGCACCCGCTGCTGCGCCTTGCGCAGCATCGGCTCGGAGATATCGACGCCATACAGTTTCGTGGTGGACGCATAATCCGCAAGCGACAGGCCGGTGCCGACGCCGACGTCAAGGATACGGCCCCCGATCGTATCGGCTATGGCGATGGTGGATTGGCGGCCCGGATCGAAAACCTTGCCGAATACGAAATCGTAGACCGGTGCCCAGCGGCCATAGGCCTTCGCGACGCCGGCGCGGTCGATGTCGTTGCCCATGCTGTCCGCGCGTCCCGAACCCTATCCGCGCAGTTCGGCGGCGAGAGGCGCCACCGACGTGCCGTTCTGCATGGCCGTTCCGCTTGCGCGCTTCGCCATGGCACGCGCGATGAACCCGCCGCCGAGCACCCGCGCCTGCCCTTCCGGCCCATCGTAGAACACGCAGGCCTGACCGGGCGACACGCCCTCCTCGCCAGCCACGAGTTCGATCTCATAGCGGCCGTCGATGGCGCGCAGCCATGCCGGCTGGGGCTTGCGGGTCGAACGGACCCGCACGAACAATTCAAGTCCCGTCCCCACCGCGCGATCGAGCGCGCCGTCGCCGATCCAGTTCACGTCGCGCAGCACGATACGATGCATCTTCAACGCTTCGCGCGGTCCGACAACCAGCCGCCGGTTCGCCGCGTCGAGACTCAAGACGTAAAGCGGCGCGCCGGAGGCGATGCCGAGGCCGCGGCGCTGTCCGACCGTGAAATGCACGATGCCCTCGTGATGACCGAGGACGTGCCCGTCGAGATCGACGATGTCGCCCGGCTCCAATGCGTTCGGCTTCAGCCTGCTGATGACATCGGTGTAGCGGCCGGTCGGCACGAAACAGATATCCTGGCTGTCGTGCTTGTCGGCAACCGAGAGGTCGAAGCGCCGCGCCAGTTCGCGGGTCTGCGCCTTCGTCATGTCGCCGAGCGGAAAGCGCAGAAAATCGAGTTGCTCGCGCGTGGTGGCGAACAGGAAGTAGCTCTGGTCGCGATCCGCATCCGCCGCGCAGAGCAGCGCGCGCGAACCGCCGGCCAGACTGCGGGAAGCGACGTAGTGGCCGGTCGCAAGCGCGGTGGCGCCAAGCTCGCGCGCGGTGGCCAGGAGATCCCGGAACTTGACCAGACGGTTGCACTCGATGCAGGGCACGGGCGTCTCGCCCGACGCATAGCTGTCCGCGAAATTCTCGATCACGGTTTCGCGGAAGCGGCTTTCATAATCCAGCACGTAGTGCGGAATGCCGAGGCGCTCGGCAACGTTGCGGGCGTCATGGATGTCCTGACCGGCGCAGCAGGCTCCCTTGCGATGGGTGGCCGCGCCGTGATCGTAAAGCTGCAAGGTTATTCCGACGACGTCGTAGCCCTCGGACTTCAACAGCGCGGCCGTCACCGACGAATCGACACCGCCCGACATGGCGACCACGACCCGCGTATCCTGAGGACGGCCTTCAAGATCCAGACTGTTGAGCATTGATCCCGTCATACATGAGATCGCGCAAGGTCGCATGCGCCTTGCCGATCGGAGACTTTCGCGGTGTTTCGGAGCGGGAATTCCGTTCCGTCCGGCCGACTGAAAGACCAGCTTTTGTACAGTAATATAGTTCGTATTCCTGCGAGGCAATCACGGCCAGACGACGGCGACGGACCAGCGGCAAATCTTGCCGCCGGGCAGAAAGCGAGCAGCCGAACCGGCGGGATCGGCGGTCGGATGGTCCGCATAACTCATTGAATATACTCATGATACATTCAAACCGGACGATGGCCCGGTCCTTGCTGCTCGCTTGGCACCGTATCGCGAGAGGTTGCCTGTGCTTAGCGTGACACCAGAAACCGCCACCAGCGTGTCGTTACCGAATATGAGGCAAAGGCCTGAGCGGGACGATCAGCCGATGGGGGGCTCCTTCGAGGCCCTGGTCGATATCAGCGCACAGGCTTCGCAGGCTCCCGCCGCGCCAGCGTCGAATTGGTCCGACCAGCACGCCATCCGTCCCGACCGCACCGCCAGCGGCTCCGGCCCGGATCGTACCGCGCCGGCCGATAGTAACGTACAGACGCGGGGTTCCCAGCCGCCCTCCACCGGACCGCAGCAGACCAATTCGAGCGCAGAACCAGCCACCGGCGGCCAGAAGGCCGATGCAGGCGCAAAAGCGGCGAACGCCGGACATCACCCTCGGACCAAACACGGAGATACCGAGGTCGCTTCGAGCGGGGACGCTTCAAATCCTGCACTGACGCCCCCGGACATCACAGACCCGGCCACCCCGCCGCAAGTCACGATATCGCCGGTCGCGGTCGCAGTTCCGGTCGCAACGCCGATTGCCGCAGCAGCATCGACGGCCGCCACGCCCGCTGCAACCGCGGCCACCGGTTCGGCGAGCGCATCAACCCGCGCCGCCGGGGCGTCGGCGACCGACGTCACTCCCACTATTGACGTCACTCCCACTATTCAAGTCGCGCGCGCGGACGCCGATTTCGGGCCGACCCCGGAGACGGCCGCCGCCACGGCAGCATTCGTGAAAGAGGCGACGGTCCCGCCGGCGTCCCAGCAGGCCGCACAGGCAACCGCCGTGCAGACCCTCGGGGCCACGGTTGCCGCGGCAACACCGGCCACCGGCAAGGCGGGCACAAAGACAGCCGACAATGCGCCGCCGGCCAAGGCGGCCGCATCGATCATGACCGGACTCGAGCCCTCACCAACGACCTCGGACGCATCAGCGCCATCGGCCGCGTCCGCGAACCCGAGCCCGAATGCGCCGCACGACGCCCCGCCCGGCGATCACAAGCATGATGCCACCTCCGGCGACAGCACAAAAGCGGCCTCGTCCGATACCGGCACGCCCGCAACGCAGCAAGGAGCGGCAGCACCGCAGCATTCCGGCCAGGCGAGCGACGCCGTCGCGCCGCAGCCGCAGCCCGACAACGGTCAACCGCAGGGTATCAACGGCACCCTGGCGCAGCCGCAGGCGCAATCAACCGCCGCGACAACGCCCGCAACGCCGCAATACAATGTCGCGGCCGCCGCCGGCGCCGCGGTGCCACTGAACGGACTTGCGGTCCAGATCGCAGTCACGGCCCAGAGCGGAAAGAGCCGCTTCGAAATCCGGCTCGACCCCGCCGACCTCGGCCGCATCGATGTCCGTCTCGACGTCGACCGTCAGGGCCGGGTCACGTCCCATCTGACGGTCGAGAAACCGGAAACGCTTGCGATGCTGCGGCAGGACGCGCCGCAGCTCCAGCGCGCGCTGCAGGACGCGGGCCTGAAGACCGGCGACGGCGGTCTGCAATTCAGCCTGCGCGATCAGTCCTCGCAGGGCCAGACCCCGCGCGACGATACCGGCCGTAACGCGCGGCACCTGATCGTGACCGAAGACGACATCGTTCCGGCGGCGGCAGCCGGACGCAGCTATGGCCGGATGCTCGGATCGAGCGGCGGTCTCGATATCCGGGTGTAGGGAGAGGGACATGACGAGCTCAGTGGGTTCCGCGGTTCAGCAGGTGGTGTCGGGCACGACGCCGTTGCCCGCTTCCTCCTCAAACTCGGCGACATCGAGCAACGGCACGCTGGCCGGCAACTTCCAGACCTTCCTGACGCTGCTGACGACGCAGTTGCAGAACCAGAACCCGCTCGATCCGCTGGACACCAACCAGTTCACCCAGCAGCTCGTCCAGTTCGCGGGCGTCGAGCAACAGTTGAAGACCAACGACCAGCTCGCCAGTCTTGTTTCCCTGCAGCAAACGACGCAGGCGACGCAGGCGCTGGATTTCGTCGGCAAGAATGCCGTGGTCGACGGCAGCACCGCGACCATGACCAACGCGGCGGCGACGTGGCAGCTCAGCATCCCGACCGCCTCCACTCTCACCGTCAACATCGCCAACAGCACCGGTCAGAACGTTTTCTCCGGTTCCTACGGCGTCAATGCCGGCGACAATCAGGTTTTTTCCTGGAACGGCCTCGGCAACGACGGCACGCAATGGCCCGACGGTAAATACACGCTGACGACGACGGCGGCGGATGCCTCCGGCAATCCGGTCTTGGTCTCGACGCAGATTCAGGGTCAGGTGAATTCCGTTGATCTCACCCAATCGCCGCCGCTGCTGTCGATCGGCGGCCAGACCTACACCATCAGCCAGATCAAGCGCATCGTGAACTGACGGCGCAGCTCGTGCCTCGGGCTTCCCTATCCGACCGGTCTCGTGCAACCGAGACGACGGACCGGCGTCGCTCCCAAACGGTCTTTTCAAGGAGAATCGTATTGAAGCCTTGGGCTTAGGCAAATTTTAAGCCGCAAGGCGTAGCTTCCTCGGCGAGTTCAGTGGTTTAGAGTTTGTGAGTACGCCATGACAGAACCCCATCGCCCGAGGGTGAAATACGTCATCGGGCCCGACGGAAGCCCGTTAACAATCGCCGATCTGCCGGCACCCGGCACCAAGCGGTGGGTGATCCGCCGCAAGGCCGAGGTCGTTGCCGCCGTACGCGGCGGACTGCTCTCCCTTGAGGAGGCTTGCAGCCGCTACACATTGACGGTCGATGAATTCCTGTCCTGGCAGTTCTCGATCGACCAGCACGGCCTTGCCGGGCTGCGCACCACGCGAATCCAGCAATATCGCCAGTAATATACCTCCAGATTAGCGCGAATCCTCAGAAAACCGGCCTCCTTCTGGAGACCGGTTTTTTGTCGTTTGAGCAATTTCGTCACGGGTCTTAATCGCCGTTAACCATATCGAAACCATACCATAGGCAATAATTGCCGAGTCGGCCTTTCCAGGGGTCGAGTCCAAGGGGCTGGTTCGTTGCAGGGGCTGCTGGCATTTCTAAAAGGCCTGGGCGCGTCACGGTTGATGGCGATGGTCGCCGTCACCGCCGTGCTGATCGGCTTCTTCGCATTCATCATCGTGCGCGTCACCACGCCGCAGATGACGACTCTCTTTACCGACCTCAGCGTCGAGGACTCCGCCGGGATCATCAAGGACCTCGAACGTCAGGCAATTCCCTACGAGCTGCGCAACGACGGCGCCGTCATCATGGTGCCGAAGGACAAGGTGACGCGGCTGCGGATGAAGCTCGCCGAGGCGGGACTGCCCAAGGGCGGCGGGGTCGGCTATGAGATCTTCGACAAATCCGACGCCCTCGGCACCACGAGCTTCGTCCAGAACATCAATCGCCTGCGCGCGCTGGAAGGCGAACTCGCCCGCACCATCCGCGCCATCGACCGTATCCAGGACGCCCGCGTCCATCTGGTGCTGCCCGAGCGGCCGCTGTTCTCGCGCGAAGCGCCGCAGCCATCCGCCTCGATCGTGCTGCGTGTCCGCGGCGCCCTCGAACCGCAGCAGATTCGCGCCATCCGCCATCTCGTTGCCTCGGCCGTCAACGGGCTGAAGCCGCAGCGTGTGTCCATCGTGGACGAAGCCGGCCAGTTGCTCGCCGACGGCTCGAACACCGATGCCGACGGCGTGACCGGAGACGAGCGGCGCGCCGCATTCGAAAAGCGCATGCGCAGTCAGGTCGAGGCCATCGTCTCGTCGGTGGTCGGAAGCGGCCGGGCTCGCGTCGAACTCTCCGCCGACTTCGACTACAACAAGATCACCCAGACCTCGGACAAGTTCGATCCGGAAGGCCGGGTGCTGCGGTCCAGCCAGACCCGCGAGGAATCCTCCGTCACCGCCGACAACAACGGCCAGGTCACCGTCAACAACGAGTTGCCCGGCACTCAGCAATCGGACACGACGAACCCCGCGCGCGACCAGAGCAAGAAGAGCGAAGAGACCAACAACTACGAAATCTCCCGCACCACCAAGACCGAGGTGACCGAAGCCGGCCGCGTCAACCGCATCTCGGTCGCAGTCCTCGTCGATGGCACTTACACCAAGGATGACAAGGGCCAGATGGTCTATGCGGAGCGCAGCAAGGAGCAGCTCGACCGCATCGCGACGCTGGTCCGCTCGGCCATCGGCTTCGACCAGAAGCGCGGCGACCAGGTCGAGGTCGTCAACCTCCGGTTCGCCGAGCCGCCCTCTGCCGTGCCGCTCTCCGAGCCGACCGGCTTGCTGGGAATGATGCAGTTCACCAAAGACGACCTGATGTACGTCATTGAACTCGCCGTCATGATGATGCTCGGCCTCGTGGTGATCTTCATGGTGATCCGTCCGCTGGTCCGGCGTATCCTGGCGTCCGAGCCGCCGCCGCCCAGCCCGCCGTCCGCGCTCCCGGCCCCGGCCGAGGCCAGCGCCCAGGCCAACCCGTCAGGGCAAAATCTCGTTCCCGGCAACAACGCCACCGCGCAGTTGATCGACGTTGCCCAGGTGCAGGGGCAGGTTCATGCCCAGTCGGTGCATCGGGTCGGCGAACTGGCCGACCGCAATCCCGCCGAAACCGCCTCCATCATCCGTCAATGGTTAGCCGAGCCCGCGTGATCCGACATGGCCGTACCTCAAACAACCAATGCAAACGATATCGCCAGCGTGGTCGCCTCGCTTGCCAGTCGCCAGAGCAACCGTCCCAAGTCCAAGCCGATGAGCGGGCCGAAACGGGCGGCCGTGATGATGCTGGCGCTGGGCGAGCAATATGGCGGCAAGGTCTGGGCGATGCTGGACGACGACGAGGTCCGCGATCTGTCGCTGGCGATGTCCACTCTCGGCACGGTCGAGGCCGATGTCGTCGAGGACCTGCTGCTCGAATTCGTCTCGCGGATGTCGGCGTCGGGCGCCTTGATGGGCAATTTCGACGCAACGGAGCGGCTGCTGACCCAATATCTTCCCAACGACCGGGTCAGCGGAATCATGGATGAGATCCGGGGACCGGCTGGGCGCAACATGTGGGAAAAGCTGTCCAACGTTCCGGAGGAGGTTCTCGCGAACTACCTCAAGAACGAATATCCGCAGACCATCGCCGTCGTGCTGTCGAAGCTGAAGCCCGAGCACGCCGCGCGGGTGCTCGCCATCCTGCCTGAAGACATGGCGCTCGACGTGGTCGGCCGCATGCTCAAGATGGAAGCGGTGCAGAAGGAAGTCATCGAGCGCGTCGAGCAGACGCTGCGCAGCGAATTCATGTCCAACCTGTCCCAGACCCGCCGCCGCGACGCGCATGAGGTGATGGCCGAAATCTTCAACAATTTCGACCGCCAGACCGAGACCCGCTTCATCACCGCGCTGGAAGAAGAGAACCGGGAGTCCGCCGAACGCATCAAGGCGCTGATGTTCACCTTCGACGATCTGGTGAAACTCGACGCAGGCTCGGCGCAGACCCTGATGCGCCACGTCGACAAGGACAAGCTCGGCATCGCGCTGAAGAGCGCCAACGAGGAGGTTCGCGCTTTCTTCATGGGCAACATGTCATCGCGTGCCGCGAAGATGCTGATGGACGACATGGCCGCGCTCGGGCCGGTCCGGCTGCGCGATGTCGACGAGGCGCAGGCGCTGCTGGTCAATCTCGCCAAGGACCTCGCGGCCAAGGGCGAAATCATGCTGTCGAAAAACCGTGCCGACGACGAGCTGGTATACTGATGGGCGCTCCGGCAAAATTTCTGTTCGATACGGACTTTTCGGTTCCGAACAAATCCAGCGAGCGGGCGCCGACGACCCAGGAGATCGCGCAGCAGATCGCGGCCGCCGAATCCAGGGCATATCAGAACGGGTTCGACGCCGCACAGCGCGAAGCCAGGGTGCAGAGCGACCGCCGGATCGCGCTGGCGATCGAGAATATCGCCGCAGGCATCAAGGGAATTGCCCAAAGCATCACTGCGGTCGAAGCGCGGATGGAGACCGAGGCGGTCGACGTCGCGGTCGCGGTCGCGCGCAAATTGTGCAGCGAACTGATCGCGGCCGAACCCTTGACGGAGGTCACCGCGCTTGTCTGCGACAGCTTCCGGCATCTGGTGTCGACGCCGCATCTCGTGGTGCGGATCAACGATCAGCTTTACGACACGGCGCGCGAGCAGATCGAACGCATCGCCAAACAAAACGGGTTTACCGGCCAGCTCGTCATACTCGCCGAACCCGACATCGAGACCGGCGACTGCCGGATCGAGTGGGCCGACGGTGGGATCGTGCTGGAACGCACGGCCATCGATGCCAGGATCGATGAACTGGTGCGCGGCTACATGGCTCGCAAATCGAACGGCAACACCTGAGGGCATGGGGAAGAACAATGAGCGATAACGACACCCAGGTGCCGCTTCCCGACCTCAACGCGGCCGATGCGCCGACGGACGATGACGTCGGATACAGCGAGGACGAACAGGTCTCGAGGGTTGCGTCCGATCTCGAGGCAGTGTTCGACGTTCCGGTTCAGGTTTCCGCCGTGCTCGGCCGTTCAAGGATGGACGTCGGCGCGCTCCTCAAGCTCGGGCCCGGCAGTGTTCTGGAACTCGACCGGCGAGTCGGCGAGGCCATCGATATCTACGTCAACAACCGGCTGGTGGCGCGCGGCGAGGTCGTTCTCGTGGAGGACAAGCTCGGTGTGACCATGACCGAAATCATCAAGGCCGACAAAGCCTGACGCGGACCGGCCGCCGCGAGCCCGGGACAGATAACAGGAGCAGATCATGCGGCTTCTCATCGTTGGCACACTGAAGGGCCAGCTCACGACCGCCACCAAGATCGCCATGGACAATGGCGCCTCCGTCACCCACGCCGGCGGCAACGAACAAGCCATGGCCGTGCTCCGCGGCGGCAAGGGCGCCGATCTCCTTCTGGTGGATGTCGATCTCGATATACGCGCCCTCGTCATGCGGCTCGAGGCGGAACACATTCACGTGCCGATCGTCGCCTGCGGCATCACCAGCGACGCGCGAGCCGCCGTCGCCGCGATCCATGCAGGCGCCAAGGAATACATCCCGCTGCCGCCGGATCCGGAGCTGATCGCCGCGGTGCTCGCCGCAGTAGCGAACGATTCCCGCGATCTGATTTACCGCGACGAGGCAATGGCCCGGATCATCAAGCTGGCGCAGCAGATCGCCGGCTCCGACGCCTCGATCATGATCACCGGCGAATCCGGCACCGGCAAGGAAGTGCTGGCGCGCTACGTGCATGCCCGTTCCAACCGGGCCAAGCGGCCCTTCATCTCGATCAATTGCGCGGCGATCCCGGAGCATCTTCTGGAATCCGAACTGTTCGGCCACGAGAAGGGCGCGTTTACCGGAGCGGTCGCGCGCCGCATCGGCAAATTCGAGGAGGCCACCGGCGGCACGCTGCTGCTCGATGAAATTTCCGAGATGGACGTTCGGCTGCAATCGAAGCTCTTGCGCGCCATTCAGGAGCGCGTGATCGATCGCGTCGGCGGCACGCGGCCGGTGCCGGTCGACATCCGCATCATCGCGACATCGAACCGCAACCTTGCGGACGCCGTGCGCGAGGGGACCTTCCGCGAGGACCTGCTGTTCCGTCTCAACGTCGTGAACCTGAAAATCCCTCCGCTGCGCGATCGTCCCGCCGACATTCTCGAACTGGCGCAGCACTTCGCGAAGAAATATGCCGAGGCCAACGGCCTGCCGGTGCGTTCGCTGTCGGCGGATGCGCGGCGCGTGCTGACGACGAACCGCTGGCAAGGCAATGTCCGCGAACTTGAGAACACCATTCATCGCGCCGTCTTGATGACCAGCGACGACGAGATCGGGGCGGACGCGATCCTGACGCCCGACGGCGACCGTCTCGACCTGGCGAGGACCGCGCCCGCCGTCGCCCACGCCACGCTCGCCGCCGAGCAGGTGACGCGGGCGCTGGTCGGCCGCACCGTCGCCGACGTCGAACGCGACCTGATTCTCGAAACGCTGAAGCATTGCCTCGGTAACCGGACCCACGCCGCCAACATTCTCGGCATCTCGATCCGGACGCTGCGCAACAAGCTCAACGAATATGCCGACGGCGGTATCCCGATCACGCCTCCCGGCAGCGGCGATCATCGCGCATTCGTTCCGACGGTCTGAGCGCGCTTCCCGCTTTCGGCGCGGAAAGCGAAGACGAGCGGCGTTTACCCGCAACGGGAAGAGAGCGTTCCACTGCACCGAGGGAACGCACCTTGCGCCCGTCTCGCGAATGGTTAGGTTTCGACCATCGAGTCGCGGCGCCGCTTCGGGGCTCTGCCATCCTTCGAGACCCCATGACCTCCTTTACGCCGCATCAGGATACAGCGCTGCAAGCCGTCGCCGACTGGCTGAAAGCCAAACCCGGCAAAGGCAGCACACCGCAGGTGTTCCGTCTGTTCGGCTATGCCGGCACCGGCAAGACCACGCTGGCGCGCCACATCGCCGACGGCGTCGACGGCGAGGTCAAGTTCGCGGCCTTCACTGGCAAGGCCGCATTGGTGATGCGCAACAAGGGCTGCGACGGCGCTTCGACGATTCACTCGCTGATCTATCGCGCCCGCGAATCCGGCGAAGAGCAGCCGAGTTTTGAGTTGTGGGACGATGCGCCCGCATCCAAGGCCAAGCTCATCGTGATCGACGAATGTTCCATGGTCGACGCCGAACTCGGTCGCGACCTGATGTCGTTCGACTGTCCGCTGCTGGTGCTGGGAGATCCCGCGCAACTGCCGCCGATCCAGGGCGGCGGCTTCTTCACCAGCGCCGCTCCGGACGCGATGCTGACCGAGGTTCACCGGCAGGCTCAGGACGACCCGATCGTGCGCATGTCAATGGACGTTCGCGAGGGCCGCGAGCTTGACATCGGCCGCTATGGCGAAAGCGAGGTTGTCGCGCGCGGCGATCTCGACCCGGCGCGCGTGATGAACGCCGACCAGGTGCTGGTCGGCCGCAACAACACCCGCCGCTCCTACAATATGCGGATGCGGCAGCGGCAGAATATCGAGGACCAGCTACCGGTGGCCGGCGACAAGCTGGTCTGCCTGCGCAACAACCGCAAGAAGGCGCTGTTCAATGGCGGCCTGTGGCGCGTGAAGTCGCGCGCGGCCTCGAAATCGAAAATCATCACGATGCGACTCTCCCCTGATGAGGAATTCGCGCACAAGGTGACGAAGGTCTCGGTGCGGCAGGACTGCTTCGCCGGCGGCATCGAGGATATTCCGTGGGAACAGCGCAAGCCCTACGACGAGTTCGATTACGGCTACGTCCTGACGGTGCACAAGTCGCAGGGGTCGCAATGGGACGACGTGGTGCTGTTCGACGAAAGTTTCGCGTTTCAGGACAGCCGCGCGCGCTGGCTCTACACCGGCATCACCCGCGCCGCGAAGCGATTGAGTGTCGTGGTGTAGCGAGGCGGCGGAAATGACCCAACTTGCAGCCACGCTTTCGTAACTCGCGCGAACGACCCTTGTCGACGGCCAGACGCGACTATCGCTATTTGCAAGACGGCGCAGCTTCGGCCTCCGCCCCCTCGCGTGCAGCCTCGTTCAGGGGCTATTTGCTATTGATTCATCGCCGAGCTAGCCTTGGAGAGGTCATCGCGCAATCAGCACCGTGTTCATCATCACCTGATGGCCGCTTGCGGCAATCTGCCGCTTCGCCAATCATGACGCCTTGAACAAGTATCTTTTGGCGAATCCACCAGTGAGGAGATTAAAGATGCGATCGAAGATCAGTTTAGCGGCATTGCTCGCCGGTTCCGTAGCGTTCACCTTTTCCGTGCCGGCGACGTCGGCACCGCTCATGGGCCAGTCCAATATGAGCAAGGCGGCTCCGTCCTCGATCGAGGCTGTTCAATATTATGGCCATCACCATCGCCACTATCATGGTGGAGGCGGCGGCGCCGGCGCGTTGATCGGCGGCTTGGCGGCAGGCGCCATTATCGGCGGCGCAATCGCTGCCGGTCAAGCCAACGCACAACAGAACGCAGCCTACTGCGCGCAACGCTTTCGTTCCTACGATCCGGCATCGGGGACATATCTCGGCCTCGACGGCTACCGTCATCCCTGTCCGTAAGCGGCGGAATTTCTCGGCGTGCCTTCGCGCCGACACATCCGAGCCGTTTGACGCGGAGCCCACCGGCTCCGCGTTTTTTTTACAAGCGGGTTTTGCTTTGCAGCCGTCTACGATGTGACGATTCAGATGTTTGCTTTTGAACGCGCCGATCCGTCGATTTCGGCAAGGGCCCGTTCCAGATCGGCGATCAAATCGGCGGTATCCTCGAGGCCGATCGAAAGCCGTATGAGACCGTTGGTAATGCCGGCGGCCTTGCGCGCCTCCTCCGACATGCTGGCATGGGTCATCGTCGCGGGGTGAGCCAGGAGGCTCTCGGTGCCGCCGAGCGACTCCGCGAGACTGAAAAGCCGGACGGCCTCGACGAAGCGGGCAACCGCCAAGCCGCTTCCCTTCAACTCGAAGCTGAGCATCGCACCAAAGCCGGATTGCTGGGCCTTGGCGACGGCATGGCCCGGATGCGTGGGCAGCCCCGGATAGTGGCATGCGGCAACGAGAGGATGTTCGGCAAGAAACTCGGCGACCGCCTGCGCGCTGCGCTGCTGCCACTCCATGCGCGGAAACAGCGTGCGGATACCGCGAAGCGCGAGGTAGGAATCGAACGGCGCCCCCGTCGTGCCAACGATATTGGCCCAGGCCGCCAGCGCCTCGGCATCAGCAGCATCGGCCGCGATCACGGCGCCGCCGACCATGTCCGAGTGGCCGTTGAGATATTTCGTGGTCGAGTGAATGACGAAATCGGCGCCGAGCGCGATCGGCCGCTGCAGCGCGGGCGACAGAAACGTATTGTCGACGGCGACCTTGGCGCCTGCCGCTCTGGCCTGCGCGACAATCGCCCGGATGTCGACGATGCGCATCAGAGGATTGCTCGGGGTCTCGATCAGGACCAGCTTGGGCTTGCTCTGAAACGCCGCAATCAGCGCCGCGGGGTCGTTCTGGTCGACAAACGCCACCTTGAAGTGGCCACGGTCGCGGCGGTTCACCAGCAGGCGGTGGGTGCCGCCGTAACAGTCATGCGGCACAATTACGATGTCATCGCGTGACAGTTGCGACAGCACCAGATCGATCGCGGCCATGCCCGAGGACACCACCACTGCGCCCGCGCCGCCTTCGAGCTTGGCGAGAGTATCGGCGAGCAGCGTCCGCGTCGGATTGCTGGTGCGGGTGTATTCGTGCGGCCCGCTGCGCCCGAAACCGGGCCATGTGAACGTACTCGACAGACAGATCGTCGGCGTCACCGCGCCGACATTATCCTCGGTCGCAATGCCGTTTGCGGCCGCGACCGTTTTCAGGTTCGTAGACTCGGACATAGTGTTGAAGGACTTTCGATGAAATGCGAGGGCTGGCCCGGTCCGTCCGGAATGTCACGGCCCGATCCAACCTCGGATATCTAAAGGACTTCAGCCGAAACACAAACGGTCCCGTAACAACTCCGCGCGACCTGCGTTGCGCGAAAAGCGCCCCGGGCGCGGAGCAGCATGTCGTGCGGTCTTCTCCCGCCTCGAGCAGAGCCTCACCGGACCGCTCAATCGTTGAAGAACCGCCCCTCCTTCACCTCTGCGACATAGCCGGCGCGGATCGCAAAGTCGCCGAAGTGTTCGCCGGGCTTGCGGTCGCGGGCGTAGTGGCCGAGCGTCTTCTCGAGCGCTTCGAGGATCGCGGGCTCGCCGACGTTTTCGAGATACATCTTGTTGAGCCGTTCGCCGTGAAAGCCGCCGCCGAGATAGAGGTTGTACTTGCCCGGAGCACGGCCGGTCAGGCCGATCTCGGCGATGTAGGGACGCGCGCAACCGTTCGGGCAGCCGGTCATGCGGATGGTGATCGGATCATCCTTGAGCCCGTGCGTATTAAGAATGGCCTCGATCTTGGTGACGAGATCGGGCAGATAGCGTTCGCTTTCGGCCATCGCCAGACCGCAGGTCGGAAGCGCGACGCAGGCCATCGAGTTGAGGCGCAGTCCGCTGCGGGTCTCGAACTGGTCGAGGCCGTACTGCTTCATCAGCGCCTCGATCGCCGGCCGGTCCTCGGAAGCGATGTCGGAAATGATCAGGTTCTGGTTCGGCGTGACGCGGAACATGCCCTTGTGGACCGCGGCAATGGCGCGCAAGCCGTCCATCATCGGAAAGTCCGGTGTGTTGATGACGCGGCCGTTCTGGATGAACAGGATGCAATGCTCGCGGCCATCCTCGCCCTTGACCCAGCCGAGCGGATCGCCGTTCGACGTGAAGGTATAGGGCTGCTCCGGACCAAGCGCGAATCCGAGACGACGCTCGACCTCCGCCTTGATCCAGTCGATTCCCTTTTCGTCGATGGTGTACTTGAAGCGGGCGTGCAGCCGGTCGAGCCGGTCGCCGTAGTCGCGCTGCACCGACATCACCGCGTCGATCGTCGGAAACAGCTTGTCGGCGTCGATGTAGCCGATGACGCTGGCGAGACGCGGATAGGTCTTGGGGGACTGATCGGTCCGGCCGAGGCCGCCGCCGATGGCGACGTTGAAGCCTTTCAGCTTGCCGCGACGCGCGATGGCGATGAAGCCGAGATCCTGGCCGTAGACGTCGATGTCGTTGCTCGGCGGTATCGCGAAGCCGATCTTGAACTTCCGCGGCATGTAGGTGCGGCCGTAGAACGGCTCCTCGGGACCATCCGTCTCCTCACGCTCGGCGCCGTACCAGATCTCCTTGTAGGCGCCTGTCCTGTGGACCGCGTGATCGCTCGCGCGCTTGGCAAGCGCATAGACTTCGGCGTGCAGTTTCGACAGATCGGGATTGACGGTGCACATCACGCCGCGGGTATCGTCGCCGCAGGCGGCCTTGGTGTCGAGCAGGACGTCGCGCAGTCCCTGAAGCAGGCTGCGCAAGTCGTGCTTCATGACACGGTGAAACTGGAACGTCTGACGCGTGGTCAGCCGCAGCGTGTCGCCCGCGTAGCTGCGCGCCAGCTCGTCGAGCTTCAGCCACTGGCCGGGACTGCAGACGCCCCCAGGCAGACGCACGCGCGCCATGAATGAGAACGCCGCTTCCAATTTCTGACGCCGGCGCTCGTCACGGATGTCGCGGTCATCCTGCTGATAGATGCCGAAGAACTTCATCAGCTTGGCGTCGCTGGCCGTCACCGCCGACGTGATCTCATCGACCAGACTCTGCTTGATCGTGCCGCGCAGATAGTCGCTGTTGGCCTTCAGCGTTTCATCCGGCCCGAGCTTGTCGAGGGGTTGGGAAACATCGCGGCTGCGATCGGGCTCAGCCTTCACATCCATCAAACTGGCCTCAATACACGTCAAGCCGATAGCGGCGATCACGCTGCAGCGCCGAGAGATAGGCGACCGCCTCATCGCGATCGAGGCTACCGTGCTCGGCCACGATATCGGTGAGCGCCGCATGGACATCGGGCGCCATGTGGGCGCTGTCGCCGCAGACGTAAATATACGCGCCCTCCTCCAGCCACGCATAGACATCGCGGCCCTGGCGGCGCAGGCGATCCTGCACATAGGTCTTCGGCGCGGCGTCGCGGGAGAAGGCGAGATCGAGCCGGCTCAGCGCGCCGTTCTTGAGCAATTCCTGCCACTCGACCTGATAGAGGAAGTCGCTGCGGAAATTGCGCTCGCCGAAAAACAGCCAGGAGCGGCCGGAAGCACCCCGGACTTCGCGCTCCTGCATGAAGGCGCGGTAGGGCGCGACGCCCGTACCGGCGCCGATCATCAGGATCGGCACATCGTCGTCCGGCAAATGGAAGTGGTCGTTGGACTGGACATAGACCGGAATGGTGGCATCCGCCTCGGTGCACGCGGCGAGATAGCCGGAGGCGACGCCGGCGCGCGGCAGGTCGTGCATCATGTAGCGCACGGTAGAGACCGTGAGATGAACCTCGTCCGGTGCCGCGGCGAGGCTGGAGGCGATCGAATAGAGCCGCGGCTGCAACGGCCGAAGGCCGGCAACGAACTGCGCGGCATCGATGCCGGACGCCGGAAAGCGGCTGATAACATCGAGAATGTGGTGGTCGTGCTGGAACGCCGCACGCGCCTCCTTCTGATCCGGCGCGCGTAGCGACTGCAGTTCGGCGGCGCCGGTGATGTCGGCCCAATGGTCGAGAAAGCGCGGCGTCAAAGCCGTAATCTCGAAGGTCGCGCTCAGCGCCTCCCCAAGGCTTGTCGTCGCCTGCTTCACCGTCACCGGTGCATCGGCCGGCAGCGACAGCTTCTCCAGTACGGCCTCGACCAGCGCCGGATCGTTGCGCGGCACGATGCCGAGCGCATCGCCAGGCTGATAGGTCAGGCCGGAATCCGCCAGCGACAATTCGATATGGCGGGTCTCCTTGGTCGACCCGCGCCCGGTCAGCACGATGTTGTCGATGACCGCGGCCTGAAACGGGTGTTTCTTGTCGAATGTCGCGGGCGCCGGTTCGTGGCTTTGCATCACGGCCGTCGATGCCGGGATAGACCGCGCAGTCTGCGCGGCCGGCGTGAGGCCGGCGACCCTGGCCGCAATCCACGCCTCCGCAGCGTCTTCGTAATCGACGTCGCAGTCGACGCGATCGGCGAGGCGCTGCGCGCCCAGTTCCTCGAGCCGCCGGTCGATCCGCTTACCTGCCTCGCAATATTTTTCGTAGGTGGAATCGCCGAGCGCCAGCACCGCATACCGCAACTGCGGCAATTTGGGCGCCTTGCGGCTTTCCAGAAATTCGAAGAACCCTACCGCGGTCTGCGGTGCATCGCCCTCGCCATGGGTGCTGGCGATGACGAGCATGTCCTGCTCGTCCTTGAGGCCACGCGTCTTGTAGTCCGCCATGTCGGCGAGGCGGACCTCGATGCCCTTCGCCTTCGCCCTCTCAACGAGCGTCTTGGCCAGGGCCTTGCTGTTTCCCGTCTCGCTGGCGAACAACACCGTCAGAAGCCGCGTCGCGGGAGCCGTGAGACTGTTCTGCGATGGCGGTGCAAGCTCCGCGACATCCGATGCGGCGGCACCGATGCGTGCCCGGTTGCTGAGACCCGCAAAATAGCCGCTGATCCAGATCGCCTGTTCATGACTGAGCGACGTCGCAAGCTGGTTCACCTGCGTCCATTGATCCGTCGTGAGCGCTGATCCTGGAAATTCCAATTTTGTCATCGCAAGCCAACCTTCGGGAACGAACCGCCGCCCGCCGCGATTTGCGCTTCACAGGTCGGGTCGAGCCGCTGAACGAACAGAATCTGTCGCTTCATTTTCGACAATCCGGCCCCTTGAATAGGTCCGCTTTGGTAGAGAAAACAATGCGTTATTGAAAAAAAGAATATTACCCTTCAGCGAGCGCCGGCAGCGAAACGAATATTCCGCCTGCGCACCCATTTTTAGCATTGCGGGAGAGTGGTCGGGACGCAGGGAATCGGCGCTGGCATCTCAGCCGTTTTACCGGACGTTAATGCTGTAAAGCGCGAGCGCGCGACCCGCGAGATAAGGATTGGTCGCGCTTTCCGCACGCGGCATCCGCCCATAGCGTTTTCGAGCGAAGCGGAAACCGGTTCGCGTGAAGAAAACGCGTCACTCAAAATCACGGATCCCCGCTTCCGATTCCATCAGAAGCGGGGATCCAGCGATGCAGGAAGGATTGAGCCGCGTGCGGTGCGCTCAGTGAAGCTTGCGCTTCGGCACACGCGGTTCGAACTGCTCGATATCCGCCGTCGAGGGTGCCTCACCGTTGAACGTGAGCACACCGCCTTTCACCGAAATCGCGACGTGATCGCCGTCGTGAACCTTGCCCGCCAGGATCATTTCAGCGAGCGGGTCCTGCACCTCGCGCTGGATCACGCGCTTGAGCGGGCGCGCGCCATAGGCGGGATCCCAGCCCTTCTCGGCCAGCCGATCGCGCGCGGCAGCATCGAGATCGAGCACGATCTTGCGGTCTTCCAGCAGCTTTTGCAGCCGGGCGAACTGGATTTCGACGATCCTTCCCATCTCGCTCTTCTGCAGGCGATGGAACAGGATGATCTCATCGACGCGATTGAGGAATTCAGGACGGAAGTGCGCACGCACCATGCCCATCACCTGCTCGCGCACCGCGCCGGTGTCCTCGCCCTCGGGCTGGTTCACCAGAAACTCCGAACCGAGGTTCGAGGTCATGATGATCAATGTGTTGCGGAAGTCCACCGTGCGGCCCTGACCGTCGGTGAGCCGGCCGTCGTCGAGCACCTGCAACAGCACGTTGAACACGTCCGGATGCGCTTTCTCGATCTCGTCGAACAGCACCACCTGATAGGGCCGGCGCCGCACCGCCTCCGTCAGCGCCCCGCCCTCGTCGTAACCGACATAGCCCGGAGGCGCACCGATCAGCCGCGCCACCGAATGCTTCTCCATGTATTCGGACATGTCGATGCGGACCATCGCGGTCTCGTCGTCGAACAGATAGGCGGCAAGCGCCTTGGTCAATTCGGTCTTGCCGACGCCGGTGGGCCCTAGGAACATGAACGAGCCCATCGGCCGGTTGGGATCCTGCAGGCCCGCGCGGGCGCGGCGCACGGCGGTGGCAACCGCGCGCACGGCCTCGGACTGTCCGACGACACGCGCAGCGAGACTCTCTTCCATCCGCAGCAGCTTTTCCTTTTCCCCTTCGAGCATCTTGTCGACGGGAACGCCGGTCCAGCGCGACACCACCTGAGCGATATTGTCCGCCGTCACCGTTTCGTTCATCATCGTATTGCTTTCGCTGGCCTCGATGCTCTCCAGGCGCTTTTCGAGTTCGGGAATCCGGCCATAGGCCAGTTCGCCGGCCTTCTGATATTCGCCGCTGCGCTGCGCATTGGCGAGTTCGATCCGCGCCTGATCCAGCTCGCTCTTGAGCTTGGCGGCGTCCGACAGCTTGCTCTTCTCCGCATTCCAGCGCGAGGTCAGGTCCGCCGACTTTTTTTCCAGATCGACCAATTCCCGCTCGAGGTTCTCGAGGCGCGTCCTGGACCCGGCATCGCTTTCCTTCTTCAACGCTTCCTGCTCGATCTTCAGCCGCACGATCTCGCGGTCGAGGGAATCGAGTTCTTCCGGCTTGGAATCGACCTGCATCTTCAGCCGTGCCGCCGCCTCGTCCACCAGATCGATCGCCTTGTCCGGCAGGAAGCGGTCGGTGATATAACGATGGGACAGCGTGGCGGCCGCAACCAGCGCCGAGTCGGCGATGCGGACGCCGTGATGCTGTTCGTATTTGTCCTTGAGGCCGCGCAGGATCGACACGGTGTCCTCCACGGTCGGCTCGGACACGAAGATCGGCTGGAAGCGCCGCGCCAGCGCCGCGTCCTTTTCGACATGCTTGCGGTACTCGTCGAGCGTGGTCGCGCCGACGCAATGCAGTTCGCCGCGCGCCAGCGCAGGCTTCAAGAGGTTCGACGCGTCCATGGCGCCATCGGCCTTGCCCGCGCCGATCAGCGTGTGCATCTCATCGATGAACAGGATGATGCCGCCCTCGGCGGAGGTGACTTCCTGCAACACTGCCTTGAGCCGCTCCTCGAACTCGCCGCGGTATTTCGCACCCGCGATCAGCGAGCCGAGATCGAGCGCCAGCAGCTTCTTGTCCTTGAGGCTTTCCGGCACGTCGCCATTGACGATGCGCAGCGCCAGGCCTTCGGCGATCGCGGTCTTGCCGACGCCGGGCTCGCCGATCAGCACCGGATTGTTCTTGGTGCGGCGTGACAGCACCTGGATGGTGCGTCGGATCTCCTCGTCGCGGCCGATCACCGGATCGAGCTTGCCGTCGCGCGCCGCTTGCGTCAGGTCGCGGGCATATTTCTTCAGCGCATCATAGGCGTTCTCGGCCGTGGCGCTGTCGGCCGTGCGGCCCTTGCGCAGCGCGTTGATCGCGGCGTTGAGGTTCTGCGGCGTGACGCCGCCGTCCTTCAGCAGCTTGCCGGCGTCACTGTCCTTGTCGACCGACAGCGCCTGCAACAGCCGTTCCACCGTGACAAAGCTGTCGCCTGCCTTCTCGGCGGCCTGCTCGGCGGCGTCGAACGCCCGCGCAGTTGCCGGCGCCAGATAGATCTGGCCCGCGCCGGCGCCGGATACCTTCGGCATCTTGTCGAGCGCGGCTTCGGTCGCCTTCAGGATCGCGCGCGAATTACCGCCGGCGCGGTCGATCAGGCTTCCCGCCAGACCTTCGCTGTCGTCGAGCAGGACCTTCAGGATATGGAGCGGCGTGAATTGCTGGTGGCCTTCGCGCGCCGCAAGCGATTGCGCCGACTGGATGAAGCCGCGCACCCGCTCGGTATATTTTTCAATGTTCATGGGATCTCCCTCAGCCTGCCGCTCCCGCCCCGAAGGCACAGAAGCAACATCTTCATTGGGTTTCCGTTGGCCGCATTGACGTTCCTCAACCGGCAACGGTCGGCGTGCCGGATCGTTGATCCGGCTTGCGGCAAATGTAGGAATACGCTCCCAGGAAATGAAGGGGAGCTACAGAGTTTTCAAAACCCATTTTCAAAGCCCATTGGCACGCCCGGCCCGAATCCCTTAAGGAGCCCCATGTCCGCCGTCCCGGATGCGGCCGTCGCCGCCCTTTACCGTTACCCCGTCAAAGGCCTGTCCGCCGAAGCCTTGACCCATGCGACGCTGCGTTCCGGCCAGACCATCCCCGGCGATCGCAGCTACGCCATCGAGAACGGCCCGACCGGCTTCGACCCGGCCGCGCCTCGATATTTTCCCAAGTCCCGCTTTCTGATGCTGATGCGCGACGAGCGGCTGGCCGCGCTTCACAGCCGCTACGACGACGCCGGTCGCATTCTGACAATTCGGGTTAACGGCGAGGAGGCGGTGCGCGCCGACCTCGGCACCGAGGCAGGCCGCGACGCGGTCGAACGGTTCTTCGCCGCCAACTTCACCCAGGAGCTCAAGGGACCGCCGAAGCTCCTCGCCGGCAACGGGCACAGTTTTTCGGACGTCGCAAGGAAAGTGGTCTCGATCATCAACCTCGACAGCGTAGCCGCCATCGAGACAATGGTCGGGCAACCGGTTCACCCACTCCGCTTCCGTGCCAATCTTTACGTTCGTGGCTGGCCCGCCTGGAGCGAACTGGATCTGCTCGAGCGCACGCTCGCGATCGGCGACATCCGGCTCAAGGTGGTCAAACGCATCGTCCGATGCACGGCCACCAACGTCGATCCGGAGACCGCAGCGCGCGATCTCGATATTCCCAACACGCTGATGCGGACGCTCGGGCATCGCGACTGCGGGATCTATGCGGAAGTCGTCAGCGGCGGCACGGTCAGGATCGACGACAAGATCGAAACGCTGCGGGAATCGCTCTTGTAGGCGAGAGATCGGCTCAGTCTCAAATCCCTGCCGAAGAAGCGGACGCGTGTGCGGATGCGTGTCCTGCCCGTCGTGTTTTACCGCGGCCCCTTCCCCCGCGCATCGGGGGAAGGGACGATAGCGGAACCTCACATGCCTCAGTTGGGCACGACGTAGGCGTAGATGCGGCCGCGCGGATAGACCGCCTCCGCGACGCGATGACCGTGGTTGCCCGAAACGATAATGGGATTGCCACGACGGTCGATACCACTGACGACCCCGACATGACCGCCGCCGCCGCGTCGACCCATGACGGCGATTGCGCCAACCCGCGGGCCGGAGACCCGTCGCCCGTAATGCGCGAACGAACTCGCCATGTCGGAGCCCGTTCCCTGATGCCCGGAGCGTTTCAGAACCATGTTCATGAAGCGGGCGCACCAGAGCCTGCTGCGGCCGGTCGGATTGCCGCCGATATAGCGACGGGCTTCGGCGACGATATTCGAAACGAAACCGCCCGAGAAACCGCTCTCGTCAGCATCCCGGTTCGAGGTGTGGCGGTATCTGTGATGGTAATGGCGATGCCGGTGATGCCGGCGGGCGTGATGATGATGATGCTTGTGATGATGAACGTGCGCGTGATGGCCCGTACGATGATGAGGTCTTGCCGAGGCCGGCGCCGCGAATGCGACAACAGCCATAGAACAAACCGCCAGTGCCAAGATACGCGGCAGCCGGCGCAACGCAACTAACTGAAACATACTTGCTCCCCTGTAACACCTCCCACTTCCCCCCACGCTTCACGGTAAATCCGCAATTATGTTGTGACGGGAAAACGCGGCGCTTTGAAACCACGGGAGTTAGGGATTTGGAAGTCATACCTGGGTTGCGTATAACGCATACCAGCAATGCACTTCGATGCGGCCATGCTTAAAATTGGCTTAACTGTATGTTTTGTAATTATAATTTCTATCTGTGGAGAGCCGGATCCGAAGATTGACGAATCTCGTCACGCCTCTCCATTGACGCCGAATCGGAGCTTCGCGGTCCGTCGGTTTGGCTAAAAAGGGCACGCCCGCCCCCTTTACCTGAGGGCTATTTGGTCTTCTCCACCCGGCTGAGCAGAAACACGCCCTGCTCCCCGAACATGTTCCAGAACCACCACGGCGCGTTGAAACGCAGCGGCCGCCCATAAAGATCGAGCGCGACCGAACGCTCCATCTTGACGTTGATCTCGTCGCAGAGCTGCACGAAATCCTTGATCGTGCAGAAATGGATATTCGGGGTGTCGTACCAGGTCGCCGGCAGATTCTCCGTGCGCGGCATGTGGCCACCGACCAACAGTTGGAGCCGCATTTTCCAGTGGCCGAAATTCGGAAACGACACGATGGCCCGGCTGCCGATCCGCAGCAGATTTTCCAGCACCGCCTTCGGTTGCCGCGTCGCTTGCAAAGTCTGCGACAGGATCACGTAGTCGAAGGCATCGTCGGGATAGTTGACGAGATCGGTGTCGGCGTCGCCCTGCACCACCGCGAGCCCCTTGGCGACGCAGTGATTGACGCCCTCGCGCGACAGTTCGATGCCGCGGCCGTCGACGCCGCGCGTCTCGAGCAGTTGCAGGAGGTCGCCGTCGCCGCAGCCGACGTCCAGGACCTTTGAATTGGGTTCGATCATCTCGGCCAGCAGGAGATGGTCGCCGCGATAACGGCCTTTCTGGCGGTAGCGTTTTCGGGACGGCGCGCTGTCATCCAGCGGCAGTGTGGGTTGCGGCACGCTCATCTCAACTCACCAGCCGCCGTCAGCCCACGACTATGGCCTGCCGATTCCAGAAACGCGTGGGCGATGTCGAAAAACTCCGGAACGTCGAGCAGGAAGGCGTCGTGGCCGCGATCGGTCTCGATCTCCGCAAAGGAGACGCGCGCGCCGCCGGCATTGAGCGCATGAACGGTCGCACGCGATTCTGACGTCGGAAACAGCCAGTCGCTGGTGAACGACACCACGCAGAACCGGGTCCGGGTACCGCGAAATGCGGCCGCCAGCACGCCGTCATGGTCGGCCGCGATGTCGAAATAGTCCATCGCCCTCGTCAGATAGAGATAGCTGTTGGCATCGAAGCGCTCGACGAAGGAGGAACCCTGGTGGCGAAGGTAGCTCTCCACCTGAAAGTCAGCGTCGAAGGAAAACGTCGGCAGCTCGCGGTCCTGCATCCGGCGCCCGAACTTGCGATGCAGCGCCGCATCCGACAGATAGGTGATATGCGCGGCCATCCGCGCCACGCCGAGGCCGCGGTGCGGATGGGTGCCCTGCTCGACATAGCGGCCGTCGCGCCAGTCAGGGTCGGCCATCACCGCCTGCCGACCCAGTTCGTGAAACGCGATGTTCTGCGCGGAGTGGCGCGTGCTGCACGCGATCGGCAGCGCGGAAAACACGCGCCGCGGATAGGCCGCGCACCATTGCAGCACCTGCATGCCACCCATGGAGCCGCCGACCACGGAAAACAGCGTATCGATGCCGAGGCGATCGATCAGCATGGCCTGCGCACGCACCATATCGGGGATGGTGATGACCGGGAAATCCAGACCCCACACAGTTCCGGTGGCCGGATTGGTCGAGGCCGGGCCGGTCGAGCCCATGCAGCCGCCGATCACGTTGCTGCAGATAATGAAGTACTTGTCGGTATCGAGCGGCTTGCCGGGTCCTACCAGCGTCACCCACCAACCCGGTTTGCCTGTGACCGGATGAACGTTGGCGACATGCTGATCGCCGGTCAGCGCATGGCAGACCAGGATGGCGTTGGACTTTCCGGCATTGAGCTCCCCGTAGGTCTGATACGCGATCTGGAACGGCGCGAGATCGATGCCGCAGTCGAGCTGCAGCGGCTGGTCGCTGCCGAACGTCGCAACCTGCGAGGTGGGATGGTCCGCCTCCAAGGCTCGATCCTCGGCGTGAGCCGGGCCCGGTATCGATTGCACGTTGACCATCCTGCCTCTGACCTCCGCCGGGGGCTTCGAGAAACCGCCGGACCGCAGGCCATAAAAAACCCGGCCTGAACATGGGTTCGGCCGGGATCAGGATTTCGCTGTCCCCGGCCTGTTTAGCGAGTTGTTTAACGTGGCTGCAAGCCGGCCGGCTCAAATGACCACGGAACCCATGAAAACTAATCCCGCATGCAGTTTTCGTCAAGACAAGCTGCGCTTCCCGACGAAAGTGCTTGCGTCGAGGGCAATGTTTTCTTTGCTTTCATGCGTCTACTTTCCTATCAATGCGACGCTGGTGGGAACTCATTTACCATTCGCGACCCGTTATTTGCCGAAGAACCGAATTCGCCGAAGGACCGACGCAAATGTCCTTTAGCGCCGAGATTCGCAAAAAAGACGCGCCCTGAAACGGGATGGGAATGGCAGAACCAGCAGCCGCCCGTTCGCGCGGCCGACAAGTGGCATCCATGACCAAAGCACCCCCCGCGCCACCTTCCTTGCAGGAGCTGCGCAAAGAGATCGACGCCATCGACGAGCAGGTTCACGGCCTGCTGATGCGGCGGGGCGACATCATCGACCGCCTGATCTCGGTGAAGCAGACCCAGGAAACAGGCTCCGCGTTCCGTCCGGCGCGCGAAGCCGACATGATGCGCCGCCTGGCGCAGCGTCATCGCGGCATCCTGCCGCTCGACACCGTCGAGAGCATCTGGCGCGTGATCATCTCGACCTTCACCTATGTGCAGGCGCCGTTTTCGCTGCATGCCGACCTGTCGCTCGGCGAATCCGCGATGCGGGATTCCGCGCGTTTCCACTTCGGCTTCACGGTGCCCTTCGTGCCGCATTTCAGCGCGCAGGCCGCCGTGGAGGCGGTCGCCAACTCGAAGGGCGACCTTGCTCTGGTCTCCGCGACCTCGAGCCGTGCACCGTGGTGGCTCGCGCTCGAAGCCGACGGCGCGCCGAAGATCATCGCCCGCCTGCCTTTCATCGAACGCGCCGACCACCCGGCAGCATTACCGGTGTTCGTGGTCTCGCGCGTCGCCGACGATGCACGGGTGACCGAAGTGGAGACATGGAGCGTGCGCGTCTCCGGCTGGAACGCCGATACCGCCCACGCGCTGTCTCCGCTCGCCGAGATCGTGGCCGTGCCCGATGCCGCCTTCGACGGCGCTGCGCTGCTGGTGTCGGTGACGAAGGATATCGGCTTCGAGGCGATCAAGACGGCGCTGTTCGAGGCCGGCGCGTCGGTCCGCTCGACGGCCCTCGTCGGCAGCCACGCAACGCGCTATACGATGCCTTCCAGCGCGGCGGCTCGCCCGTAACGTCGGACAGTTCCGGAGTTCATAATGTCCCGACCATTGCCGAATCCTGGCATTCTCGATATTGCGCCCTACGTGCCCGGCAAGAGCCCGGTGCCGGAAGCAGGCCGCAAGATGTTCAAGCTGTCGGCCAACGAAACGCCGTTCGGCCCGTCTCCGAAGGCGATGGACGCTTACCGCGATGCCGTGACCCATCTCCAGGACTATCCGGAAGGCACCTCGCGCGTGCTGCGCGAGGCCATCGCTCGCGCCTACGGACTCGACCCGGCTCGCATCATCTGCGGCGCGGGATCCGACGAAATCCTGAACCTGCTGGCGCATACCTATCTCAGCCCCGGCGACGAGGCGATTTCGACCACGCACGGTTTTCTGGTCTATCCGATCGCGACGCTGGCGAATGGCGCGACCAACGTCGTTGCGCCGGAGACCAACTACACCGCCGACGTCGACGCGATCCTCAAACGCGTGACGCCGAAGACCAAGATGGTCTGGCTCGCCAATCCCAACAATCCGACCGGCACCTACCTGCCGTTCGACGAGATCAGGCGGTTGCGCGCAGGATTGCCGTCGCACGTGCTGCTGGTGCTCGACGCGGCCTATTCCGATTATGTGTCGCGCAACGACTACGAACTCGGCATCGAACTGGTGGCGACGACCGAGAACACCGTGCTGACGCACACCTTCTCCAAAATCCACGGCCTGGCTGCGCTGCGAATCGGCTGGATGTTCGGCCCTGCGCATATCGTGGAGGCCGTGAACCGGATTCGCGGACCCTTCAACGTTTCGACTCCTGCGATGCTTGCGGCCGCGGCCGCGATCGAGGACACCGCGCACGTCCAGATGTCGAAAGCGCATACGGAGAAGTGGCGCAACTGGCTGACGGATGAAATAACCAAGCTCGGCCTCAAGGTGACGCCCAGCGTGACGAACTTCATCCTGATCCACTTCCCGAACACCAAGGGCAAGACGGCGTTCGAGGCCGATGCATTTCTGACCAGACGCGGTCTGGTGCTGCGCGCGCTCGACAATTACGGCCTGCCGCACGCGCTCCGCCTCACGATCGGCACCGAGGAAGCCAACCGCCTGGTGGCGGACGGCCTGCGCGACTTCATGGCGCAGGCATGACCGCAGCGCCCCTGTTCCAGCGGATCGCGCTGATCGGATTCGGACTGATCGGCGGTTCGATCGCGCGCGCCGCGCGTGCGCAAAGCCTTGCCGGCGAAATCATCGTCACGGCACGCTCTGCGAAGACGCGTGCGCGGGTGACCGAGCTTGGCGTCGCCGACCGCGTCGTGGAAACCAACGCCGAGGCCGCTGATGACGCCGATCTTGTGATCCTCAGCATCCCGGTCGGGGCGTGCGGAGCGGTGGCGCAGGAAATCGCGCCGCATCTCAAGCCGGGCGCGATCGTCTCCGACGTCGGATCGGTGAAAGGAGCCGTGGTCCGCGACATGGCTCCGCATCTGCCCGCAAGCGTTCATTTCGTGCCCGCGCATCCGGTCGCCGGCACCGAGCATTCGGGTCCGGATTCCGGTTTTGCCGAACTGTTCATCAACCGCTGGTGCATTTTAACGCCGCCCGAGGGGACGGATACGGCCGCGGTCGAAAAACTGCGCGCGTTCTGGACCGCGATCGGCGCCAGGGTGGAGACCATGACGCCCGAGCATCACGACCTGGTGCTGGCGATCACCAGCCATCTGCCGCACCTGATCGCCTACACCATCGTCGGCACCGCGGACGAACTCGGCGAGGTCACGTCCTCGGAAGTGATGAAATTCTCCGCCGGCGGCTTTCGCGACTTCACCCGCATCGCGGCTTCCGATCCCACCATGTGGCGCGACGTTTTCCTGTCCAACAAGGACGCGGTGCTGGAAATGCTCGGCACCTTCAACGAGGATCTTTCCAAGCTGACGCGCGCCATGCGACGCGGCGACGGAGAGGCGCTGTTCGAGCATTTTACCCGCACCCGCGCGATCCGCCGCGGCATCGTCGAAATCGGTCAGGATTCCGCGGCTCCGGATTTCGGGCGGCTGCAAACCAACGCACCGAAGAAATCTTAATTAGTTTGGCTCCGGACTTGATCCGATAGCAGGCCGACTACCCCTCGCCCCTTCCCCTCTCACGCGGAGAAGAGGGAGAGCAGACGGACTCCGCGGCTCCCGCTTCAATCTGAAATAGACCTGCGCAGAACCTTCAGAACAGCGGCGGCGTCTGGGCGATTTTCAACGGTCCGATGAAAACCGCGCCGTCGACGAAACGCAACGGGAAGGAACGCGCCTTCTTGCCTTCGAGCGTTGCCTCCTTACCGATCGCAGCAAGGCCCGCAGTGACACCGGCATTGGCGTTCTCGCGCACAGCCTTGCCCAACCCCGGAATCGCCCGATCCAGCGCCCCGAACAGATTGTTGATGTCCTGGGTCTTCACGCCCGGCGCGACCTTGTCGAGCGTCGACTGCGGAACCCCCTCTTCCAGCATTTGCTGGATTCCGAGCGCCGGAATGAGCGCCTCGAATCCCGTTGCCGTCATGTGCAACTCGCCGTCAAGATGTCCGTCGGCTGTGAGGCCGAGCGAGCCGGCGCCAATCGCAATCAAATCGCCCTGCTGGATCCGCGATTGCATGATCTCGATGCGGCCGCCCGCGGCCTGCAATTCGCGAAGCCGCACCGGCCATGGTTTTGGCGTGAAATCCTTCAACCCGTGCACCATCGCGCGAACGTCCGCATCGAACGGCTTGGTCAACACCGGGTGAATGTCGGGAAGTGTTGCCCCCGTCAATTCGAGGACGGTCTCGATCGTCGGGTGATCCGGTTTGGAGTTCTCCGCGGTGCGGCCGTGAAGCTCGACGTGGCTCGCACGTGCGAGCGGCGTGCGCGCCGAGCCCGCGACGCGATCGACCGCCGGATCGTCGAATACGAGGTCGGCGCTCTGCGGCGTTCCGGGCAACCCGACGATACTGCTGCGCGCGGTCTTCCAATTGACGACCATCACCGGCTGCCCCTGCTGGTATAGCGTCGCCGGAGCCTTGAACTCCGCGATCAGCAATCTCGGAGTGTAGATCTGCGAGATCACAAAGATGTCCCCGAGGCGTGCGGTCACGGGCGGCATTTGGGCCGAGGCCTGATCGGCGGTCTGCGACCTCAGCTCGACGGTCGCATCCAAGCAGTGAACCTCCAGGCGGAACGGAAACCCCGCGACGGTCCGCTTGGCGCAATCATAGATGCGCCCCGACGCGGCTTCACGCGCGCGCCAGGCGTCGACGGTCCGGTCGACCTGCGAGGCGGAATAGAACCAGAACGCGCTCCACGCCGCGGCGGCGATGACCACCAGCGCGGGCATGACGAAAATGGGCCAAAGACGATGCTTGGAAGGGGGCGTGGTGGCGGCGGCCATGCGGGAAGGTACACTCGTGAATTTGTCAAATCGGCGATTGCCTTGGAGAATAATCGCGCCGTTGCGGCAAAACCAGCCCTTTCAATTCCGCTTCGCCTGACAGCGCGGGTCTGCAATATTTCGAGGGCAGATGCGGGCAAGGAATCGCAACGCTCCAGGCGTACGCACGATGAATACGCAACGACAATTCGAGCCGGATTCCGGCCATTCCGATACCGATTTCTGGGTGTTCGGCTACGGTTCGCTGATGTGGCGGCCGGGATTCGACTTTGCCGAGCAGGTGCCGGCGCGGCTGATCGGCGAGCACCGGGCGCTCTGCGTCTACTCGTTCGACCATCGCGGGACGCCGGAGAAACCGGGGCTGGTTCTCGGCCTCGACCGCGGAGGCGCCTGCCGGGGCATCGCGTTCCGGGTTGCGGCCGACCACCGCGAAGCGACCGTCGCATATCTGCGCGGGCGCGAGCAGACCACTCGCGTCTATCGCGAGGTGATGCGCTCCGTCTGGCTCGAGGACGACGCCCGCCGGAGGATCAGCGCGCTGGCTTATGTCGTCGATCGCGGTCATGTCCAGTATGCGGGGCGGCTGACACTGGCTGAACAAGTTCGTTACGTCCGGCAGGGCCACGGCCGCTCCGGACATAATCGCGACTACGTGCTGTCCACCGTGAGATCGATCGAGGCACAGGGTTTTCGCGACCCGAAACTTCACCGGGTGGCGGAATTGCTGCGCGACGATACGCCGCCTTCGCGGCTGGAGGCTGATTGAATGACGTTATCCGAACGCTTGTTCGGGATCGTGCTCTAGGTCTCCGCCGGCGGCGCGTCCGGTACCCGTCCGAACAACCGCGCCTGCTCGCGCCGGCCGGCTTCGACCAGAGCAGTCGTCGCGCCTTCGATCGATGCCGTCAGCCGCGACATGAATTCGTCGCGCCGCAGTCCCGGCGGCAGCGGATCGAGAAACTCGACCGTAATCGTTCCGGGATAGCGCAGGAATGTGCGGCGCGGCCAGCACAGGCCGGAATTGAGCGCCACCGGCACGCACGGCGCCTTGGCTTCGGCATAGATCATAGCGACGCCGCTCTTGTACGACGGCGGCGCCCCGATCGGACGCCGCGTCCCTTCCGGAAAAATGACGAGCTGACGCCCGAGACGCATCTGCTCCTGCGTCATCCGGGCCAGCATTTTGAGCGAGCGTATGCCGGCCTTGCGGTCGATGCCGATCATGCCGGTCTTCGTCAGGTACCAGCCGAAGAACGGAATCCACTTCAACTCGCGCTTGAGAATGAAAATCGGCTGATCGATGAGACTGAACAACGCGAACGTCTCCCACATCGACTGATGCTTCGAGGCGATGATCAGCGGCCCTTTCGGAATCCTTCCTGTGCCGAGAATCTTCACGCGCGTGCCGCAGGTGGCGCGCATCAGCCAGATGTTCCAGCGTCCCCAGGCCTTGACCATGCTGACAAGGGCCGCGCGCGGCATCACAAAGGTAGGCAGCGCGGCGATGATCCAGATCGCCATCGTCAGGTAGAACAGGACGTTGAAGGCCAGCGAGCGCAGAAAGATCAAAATCATCAACAATCCAATTCCGTGGCGCCGGAGGCGGATCCGGCCGGCGGCAAGATAATCTCAATCGATAACCAGCGCGTATTCCGATCGCAAAACCGGCACCCGACCCCGGATCGAGTCCGGGGCAGGCTCTTTCGAGGTCCTGCTCTAGCCCGAGGACGGTCGCTTCGGCTCCGCCGATCCGGGCGGCTGGTCGCCGGTCTCGGGGAAAGGTTCGAGGCCGATGGAAGCCAGGCGAACCCGCACCTCCGCGGCGAGGTATTTGACATACTCCGATAGCAAGAGCCGGAGGGTGGCGCCACTCGTCCACCATGGCTCTTCGCGCCACTTGTCGCCGATCACCGCGAAGGGAATCAGGGTGGTGTCCGGCATCGCGTGCGACAATTCGACTATGGCGCGGGGCATATGATAGTTGGAGGTCACCACGATCAGGGAGCGGAAACCTTGTTCATCGACCCAGCGCCGCGTCTCGCTGGCATTGCTCCGGGTATTGACCGCCGAACGATCGAGGTCGACGCAGCATGTCAGCAGGCGCTGGCTGTCCGGCAACGAGCGCGAAATATCGCTGACCCCGTTGGTGGGATGGACGCCCGAGATCAGCAGCCGCTTGCCGTAGCCGCCAGCCAGAAGCTCGATCGCGTCGGAAATCCGCGACGAGCCGCCGGTGAGCACGACGATGCCATCGGCATTGCTGGCGGGCTTGGTCTCGACACCGCGCAATTGCGACAAAAATCCGACGAAGCCTACTCCCGCTCCGACGAAGGCAAGCCCTACAGCCGCGCCCAAGGCCGCGAGCATCCTGGCGCGGCGCCGCGCAGGCGTCCCGCGTGACGCTTCCGGCTTGTCATGACGCGCTTGTTCACTCATCCGTTCGATATTCCTGGTCGCCTCGACTTTAGTGCGTTTTGGGGCGAAGTGGAATCCGGGTCGTTCCGGGAAAGCTGTGAGGCCTGAACGGCCGCTCAGTCAATTTCGTCCAGCGTCGCGAACAACGTGCGGCGGGCGGCCAAAGCGGTGATCGCCGCGATCAGCACAGTCTGGACCACCAGCACGAGATAGCCCGAGGGACGCAGCGAGAAGGTGCCGAGCAGCGCGGCGAACTGATCCCCGACCGGCGTTCCGGAAAACCAGGTGGCGATCGATTCGGAGAACCCGAACACCATCATGGCGGCGACACAGCCGATTGTACCGCCCTCGAACCCGAGCCGCAGGAAATGCCGCAGGAAGCGATTGGCGATGTAGCGGTCACTCGCGCCGACGAAATGCAGCACCTCGACGATCGGCCGATTGGCCGCCATTGCGCCACGGGTCGCGAAGGATACCGAAATAATAGTGGCAATGATGACCAAAACGAGCACACCGACGCCTGCGAACACCGTCGCATTGGTCATCGACCGCATCCGATTGATCCAGGCGCGATGGTCGTCCACGCTGGCCGACGGCGCCAGTTGCGTCACGCGGCTGCGGAGCCCTTCCAGGTCGAGCCTGGTCCCCGGCGCCGCCCGCGCCACGATCATGCGGGGCACCGGCAGATCGTCAAGCGACAGGCCACTGCCGAGCCACGGCTCCAGCAGCTTGCCCGACTCCTCCCTGGTATACGGCCTGACGTCGAGGATGCCCGGCTCGGCGCGCACCGCGCTGGCGACAGCGGTCACGTCGCGTTCGATGTCGCGTCCGGCAACCGGGCGTACCTGGATGGTGATTTCGCTCGCAACCTCCGATTGCCATTCCGTCGCCGAGGCGCTGACCAGCAGCACCGCCCCGGTCGTGATCGAGGCCAGAAACGTCATGATGGCGACGACGGCGACCAGGGCGCGGCCGGCGATCGAGGCGCGCGGCACGATCGGCGACATGTTGCGCGCGCGGGCCGGCACCTGCGGGCGTTCGCGCCCGAGATCCACCAGAACACCGTGGTCGTTGCCTGCATTATTCATAGACGTGCAGCCGTCCCTGATGCAGCACCAGACGCCGAGCGTCGTACTGATCCATCAGCGTGATATCGTGCGTGGCGATGATGACCGCCGTGCCGGATTTGTTCAACTCGATGAATAGCCGCAGCAGCCGCCGTCCGAGCGTCGGATCGACGTTACCGGTCGGCTCGTCCGCCAGCAGAAGCTGCGGGCGCGCGATCACGGCGCGCGCGATCGCCGCGCGCTGCTTCTCGCCCCCGGACAACACCGGCGGCAACGCGTCCATGCGCTCGCCAAGACCCACCCATTTCAGAAGATCGATGACTTCCCGCCGATAGGTCGATTCATCGCGCCCCGTCACACGGAACGGCAACGCAACGTTCTCGTAAGTCGTCATGTGATCGAGCAGGCGGAAGTCCTGCAGCACGATCCCGATACGCTTGCGCAGATCGGCGACTTCATCCTTGCCCAGCAGGGAGACGTCCTGACCGAACAGGTTAACCAGCCCCCGCGTCGGCCGCAGCGACAGAAACAACAGCCGCAGCAGGGACGTCTTTCCCGCCCCCGACGGGCCGGTGAGAAACTGGAAGGAATGGGCCGGAACCTGAAAGCTGAGGTCGCGCAAAATCTCCGGGCCGAGCCCGTAGCGCAAGCCGACATTTTCGAATCGGATCAAGCCTGGTGTCCCGAATCCAAAGTTCGCAACGTTCTCAGCACGCCCTTTCGCGAACTTTGGATTTGAAAGGACACCGATGTGGATGTTCAGAAGTTCCCTTGACGGACTCCTTGCGAGAATGAGGAGAATTGCCGATCCACCCCACGAACTCCGTTCGAGGGAGGCGGCCGGCCAAGTTAAGCCGCCCGGACCGTACGCGTCCCCGCGGTCTCCGACACGCGGACGGCGATCGGATTCGTTGTGCGTCGGTTATGGTTTCCGATTCGTTAACGGTCGGCGCATAGACTCCGG
>ERZ778029.420-NODE-420-length-78982-cov-11.793505_pt1 | contig 78982 bp, 80 predicted proteins | sample MGYA00375759_ERZ778029 | MGnify/ENA primary metagenome ERZ778029 (study PRJEB29350, sample SAMN05389819) | bioreactor metagenome | isolation source: Ammonium sulfate bioreactor | place: South Africa: University of Cape Town | collected 2014-04-04 ...
CGACCTCGTCGCCCGCGTCGACGGCCGCCGCCACCCCAACGCCGGCGAGACCGTCGTCCTCGCCCCCGTCACCGGACACGTCCACGTGTTCGACGTCGAGACAGGCGACCGCCTCACCGACAAGGCGATCGCCTCGGCATAAGACAGCACTGACGCGACGGCGCGGGTTCGGATCTCCGGGCCCGCGCCGTCTCGTTGACGGAGGGACAGGGTGAGCGAGGCACTGCGCATCACGGCGAGCGCCGTCGACCCGGGGCTCTTGACCCTGCCGTGGTCGACCCCGTTGGCGGAGTGGTCGAGCCGCGACATCGTCTACCTGCCCAAGGGTCTCTCCCGCCACCTCGTGCGGTTCGCCAACCTCTCCGGACGGGTCGTCGCCATCAAGGAGACGACGGAGGAGATGGCCCGGCGCGAGTACGAGATGCTCGGCAACCTGGGCCGCCTCGACGTCCCCTGCGTCGACAGGGTGGCCGTGATCGCCGGGCGCCAGGATGCCGCGGGCGAGCCGCTCCCCGCAGCCCTCGTCACCTCGCACCTGAAGTTCTCCCTCCCCTACCGCGCCCTGTTCACGCAGGTCCTGCGGCCGGACACCGCCGGCCGCCTCGTGGACGCCCTCGCGGTGCTCCTCGTCCGCCTGCACAACGTGGGCTTCTTCTGGGGCGACGTGTCGCTGTCCAACACGCTGTTCCGTCGCGACGCGGGAGCGTTCGCCGCCTACTTGGTCGACGCCGAGACGGGTGAGCTGCACGAGACGGGCCTGACCCCCGGACAGCGGGAGCACGACCTCGACGTCGCGCGCACCAACATCGCGGGCGAGATCATGGACCTGGCGGCGGGCGGTCGCCTCGAGGGCGGGGTGGACGCCCTGCAGATCGCCGACGGCATCGTGTCGTCCTATCGCTCGCTGTGGGCGGCGCTCACCGCGGAGGAGTCGTTCTCCTCGGACGAGTCGTGGCATCTCACCGAGCGCGTGCAGAAGCTGAACGCGCTGGGCTTCGACATCGGCGAGATGTCCATCCAGACGACTCCGGACGGCACCCGGGTCTCGATCCAGCCGAAGGTCGTCGACGCCGGTCATCACCAGCGGCGGCTCCTGCGTCTGACCGGACTCGACGTCGAGGAGAACCAGGCCCGTCGTCTCCTGAACGACCTCGACGAGTTCCGCGCACGGATCTCACGTCTCGGCGACGACGAGGAGATGGTCGCGCACGAGTGGCTCACCCGCGTGTTCGAGCCCGTCGTGAAGGCGATCCCGTTCGAGCTGCGGGCCAAGCTCGAGCCCGCCGAGGTGTTCCACCAGGTGCTGGAGCATCGGTGGTACATGTCGCAGGCCCGCGGCAAGTCGGTGCCGCTCGCCGAGGTGCTCACGAGCTACATCGACGACGTGCTGCGCCACCGCCGCGACGAGGCGACGATCATGGGGCCGCCCACCGAGACGACGGCGCTGCCGATCATCGCGGACGATGAGATCCCCGAAGACGACGAGGACGACGAGGTCGACTGGCGCGACCTCGTCTGACCCCGACGCCGTCAGTAGCCGACGGTGAACCGCTCGCGGCGATGGCGGCCGTTCTCGATCTCATCGACGATCGCGACGGCGAAGTCCGCTCCGGAGATGAACGAGGTCCCGTCCTCCGCCTTCACGACGACGTCGCCGCCGTCGCGGTATCGACCGGTGCGCTCGCCCGGCTCCCACGAGCCGAACACGAGCGGGGGGTGCACGAAGAACCAGTCGAGGCCCGCCTCCGAGTCCTCGAGGAGGTCGAGCGACTGCACGCCCACGGTGGCCTCGTGCAGATACTCCTCCGGCACGCCGAGGTCGTAGAGGCGGGGGCCGCCGGGCTCGCTGAGGCTGCCCATCGCTCCGCCGACCACGCCGAGCCGCGTGTCCGTGCCCGCGAGACGCCCGGCGAGACCCGCCACGACGTCGAGGCCGTGGTCGGTCATGTCGCCGCGCGGCGCCACTGCCGAGACGACGGCATCGGCGCCGTCGAGCACATCGGACAGCTGGTCGAGCTCGAGCGCCGATCCCTGGACGTAGGTCACGCCGTCGACAGGGGCCTCCGGCGCCGTACGCGATACCGCGACGACGTCATGCCCGCGCGAGGCGGCCTCTGCGACGATGTGACCGCCGGCGTAGCCGGTGCCTCCGATGACCACGATGCGTGCCATGTGTTGTCCTCTCTCGATGAGCCGCGGGCGCGGCGCTCCCCCGGTGCAACGCGCGGCCGGCCGCGCGGCATTCCGGAGATCTAGGATCGCGGCGCGCGGAGCGTCGCGACCTGGTACAGCGCGACGGAGGCGGCGATGCCGGCGTTGAGGGACTCAGCATTCGTCGAGATCGGGATCGACACGATCTGATCGCAGGTCTCGGTGACCAGTCGCGACAGCCCCTTGCCCTCCGAGCCGACGACGATCACGACAGGGCGGTCCGCGAGCTGCAGCTCCGGGAGCGCGACATCGCCGTCTCCGGCCAAGCCGAGGACGAACACGCCCTGCTTCTTGAAGTCCTTGAGCGTGGCGGTGAGGTTGGCCGCGATGGCGACCGGGATCCGCGCCGCCGCACCCGCGCTCGTCTTCCACGCCGCGGACGTCACACCCGCCGACCTGCGCTGCGGGATGATCAGGCCGTGGCCCCCGAACGCCGCGGTCGAGCGGATGATGGCACCGAGGTTGCGCGGATCGGTGACGCCGTCCAGGGCCACCAGCAGCGGCACCTCGCCGCGGTCGATGACCTTCTCGAGGAGATCCTGGGGATGCGCGTACTCGTACGGCGGCACCTTCAGCGCGACGCCCTGGTGGACACCGTCGAACCCGGCCATCCGATCGAGCTCGGGGCGAGTGACCTCGAGCACGGGGATCTCCCGATGCGTCGCGATCGACAGCATCTCCTTGACGCGGTCGTCCATCTCGACCCGCTGCGCGACGTACAGCGCGGTCGCCGGGATCCGTGCGCGCAGCGCCTCGAGCACCGAGTTGCGGCCCGTGACCGTCTCGGTGTCGTCGTTCTGCTTCGCGCGGCCTCCGCGGGCGGCGTTCGGGCCCTGCGGACGCTGCCCGGGCTTCGCCTTGCCTCCCGCGGCGGCGAAGCGCTCGGCGGCGGCCTTGCGCTTGCCTGCGGGGTGCCAGGCCCGATCCTCGGCCTTGGGGGTCGGACCGCGGCCTTCGAGCGAGCGCCGGTTCTTCCCGCCCGTGCCCTTGGTGGGGCCCTTCTTGCCCCGGCCTGCGCTGGGATTGCCTGGCTTAGCCATCGATGCTCCAATGAGTTGCGTCCGTCGTGTCTTCGAGCGTGATGCCGGCCGCCGCGATCGCGTCGCGGATGCGGTCGGCCGTCGCCCAGTCCTTCGCTGCGCGCGCCTCTGCGCGCTGCGCGATCATCGTCTGCATGAGCGCGTCGAGCGCGGACGCCTCAGGCCCGGCGCCGGACCGCCACTGCGGGTCCAGCGGGTCGATGCCGAGGATCCCGGTCATCGCCCGCACCTGCAGTGCCGCCAGGTGCGCGGCCCCGTCGTCGCCGGCATCCAGCGCGGCGTTGCCCGCGCGCACGGTCTCGTGGATCACCGCGAGCGCCTGCGGCACGCCCAGGTCGTCGTCGAGCGCGTCCGCGAACGACGCGGGGATCGGCTCGAACGGCTCGCCGTCGTCGGCGGCGCCCTCGGGGGGCTCCGCCACCCACGCGAACGGGCTCGGGGTGCGGCCCACCCGGTCGAGGAAGGTGCGGATGCGGGCGACCGCGGCCTCGGCCTCCTCGAAGGTCGCCTGACCGATGTCGAGGCTCGATCGGTAGTGCGCCGCCGCGAGCGCGTAGCGCACGACGAGCGGATCCACCTCGTCGAGGACCGCGTTGGCGAGGATGAAGTTGAACAGCGACTTCGACATCTTCTGACCGCCGACGGTGACGAGTCCGTTGTGGACCCAGTACCGTGCGAAGGGATCGCCGGCCGCAGTCGACTGCGCCAGCTCGTTCTCGTGGTGCGGGAAGCGCAGGTCGAGACCGCCGCCGTGGATGTCGAACTCGGCGCCGAGATAGCGACGGGACATCGCGGAGCACTCGATGTGCCATCCCGGCCGACCGGGGCCCCACGGGGAGTCCCACGTGGCGCTCTCAGGCTCGTCCGCCTTCGCGCCCTTCCACAGGGCGAAGTCACGCGGGTCGCGCTTGCCCCGCGGGTCGGCGTCCTCCGCGGGCTCCATCGCGTCGATGCTCTGCCGGGTGAGTTCGCCGTACGACGGCCAGGACCGTATGTCGAAATACACATCCGCCGAGCCGTCGGTGGCCGCGTACGCGTGTCCGGCGTCGATGAGACGGGCGATCAGCTCCTGCATCTGCGGGATGGATGCCGTGGCCCGGGGCTCGTACGTCGGCGCGGCGATGCCGATTGCCGCATAGGCGCGCGTGAACTCCTGCTCCATGCGGTAGGCCAGCGCCCACCACGGCTCTCCCGCGGTCGGGTCGTCCTCGTCGTCGAACGACCGTGCTGCGGCGTTCGCGAGCACCTTGTCGTCGATATCGGTGACGTTGCGCACGAACGTCACGCGTCCGAAGCGGTGGGCGAGCCAGCGGCGCAGGATGTCGAAGCTCAGCGCCCCGCGGAGGTGACCGATGTGGGGACCCGACTGCACCGTCGGGCCGCAGACGTACATCGTCACGTTCTCCGGGTCGAGGGGCACGAAGTCACGCAGCGCCTGCGCCTTGGTGTCGTAGAGCCGGAGTGTCACCCGCCCAGCCTACCGGCGGGGCCCGCGCCCCCACCGGGGACGCGGCGTCCGCTACAACTGAGGCATGCTCTCCGTCCTGGCCGTCGTCGCCGCCGCCGTCCTCTTCGGCACGACCGGGACGGCGCAGGCGCTGGGACCGGAGGCGACCACACCGCTCTCCGTGGGCATGGCACGTCTCGTGGTCGGCGGCACCGGGCTCGCACTGATCGCAGCGATCGCGGCGGCGATGCGGCGTCGGCGCGAGGGGATGCCACCGCGCCGTGCAGGACGGGACTACGTGTTCGCCGCGCTGACGGCGGTCGCGTTCGTCGCCTACCAGCCGCTGTTCTTCCTCGGGACGGACCGGAACGGGGTGGCGGTGGGGACGGTCGTGGCCCTCGGCTCTGCGCCCGTCCTCGCGGGTCTCCTCGAGTGGGCCGTCCGCCGGCGCGGCCCGCGTGCGGCGTGGGTCGGCGCCACGGCTCTCGCGACGATCGGCGTGGTGCTGCTCGCCTTCGGCGGCGACGGGGCGGCAGGTTCCGGGGCGGACCCCGTCGGCCTGCTGGGCTCGCTGGGCGCCGGCGCATCCTTCGCCGTGTTCGCGGTCTGCCAGCGTCGCCTGCTCGACGCGGGCTGGCATCCGTTCACCGTGGCGGGGTGGATGGGCGGGGGCGCCGCCGTCATCGCCGCCCCGCTGCTCGCGACGACCGACACCGCGTGGCTCGCGACCCCGATGGGCGCGGCGATGGCGCTGTGGCTGGGACTCGCGGCGACGACGCTGGCGTACACGCTGTTCACGTGGGGGCTCCGGGCTCTCCCGGCGGCGACGGCGGCCACGCTCGCACTCACCGAGCCGCTGACGGCGTCGATCCTCGGAATCGCGGTGCTGGGCGAGCGCCTGAGCGGCCTCGCAGTGGCAGGGCTCCTCGTGCTCGCCGTGGGCCTCGCCCTGCTCGCCTGGAGCGCGCGCCCGGCGCGCGACCCGGCTCCGTTCGTCGCCGAGGGATGATGCCGGGATCCCGCGCCCTCCCCCGGTACCCTCGATGAGGGCGGCCATGCCCTGGGAGGAGAAGCGCGTGGAGCTGGAGATCAGGCCGGACGACCTGACCGGCGAGGCCACGCGCGCGCTCATCACCGCGCACCTGAGCGGCATGCGCGAGACCTCACCCCCGGAGAGCGTCCACGCGCTCGACCACGACGGGCTGCGGCATCCGTCGATCACGTTCTGGTCGGCGTGGGCCGATGGCGACCTTGCGGGGATCGGTGCGCTGAAGCGCCTCGACCCCGCCCGTGGCGAGATCAAGTCGATGCGGGTGGACGATCGCTTCCTCGGCGCCGGCGTGGGGCGCGCGCTCCTGCGGCACATCATCGCGGAGGCGCGCGCGCGAGGCATGACGAGTCTGTGGCTCGAGACCGGGACGCCCGCGGACTTCCTCCCCGCGCAACGGCTCTACGCGAGCGAAGGCTTCGTCGCGTGCGGGCCGTTCGAGGACTATGCCGACGACCCGTTCTCGCTCTTCATGACGAAGACGCTGTGACAGGTCGGCCTCAGATCGGGTAGATCAGCGCGACCGCCGTCGCGGCCACGCCCTCGCCCCGCCCGGCGAAGCCGAGGCCGTCCGTCGTCGTCGCGGAGACCGCCACAGGGGCTCCGCCCAGAGCTGCGGAGAGCGCGGCCTCGGCCTCGGCCCGGCGCGGTGCGAGTTTCGGGCGGGCGGACTGGATCTGGACCGAGACGTTGCCCACGTCGAAACCGGCCGCGTTCAGCAGGGCGCGGGTGCGCTCGAGGAAGGCGGCGGCGTGCGCACCGACGTATTCCGGACGGTCGGTTCCGAAGTGGGTGCCGATGTCACCGAGGCCGGCGGCGGCGAGCAGGGCGTCGACGATGGCGTGCGCGACGGCGTCGCCGTCCGAATGCCCCGCGAGGGCGGGCTCGCCCGGCCACGAGAGCCCGGCGAGCCAGAGCTCCCCCTCCCCGCCGAACGCGTGCACGTCGGTTCCCACGCCGACGCGCGCAGAGGCGCTCTGTGACCTGCTGCGCGCGGGCGGGACGACGGCGTCATCGCCCAGGAGTGCCCGAGCGCGCTCGAGGTCGTCGGGCGTGGTGATCTTGAAGGCGGCGGGATCGCCGGCGACCGTCACGACCGGATGGCCGGCCGCTGCCACGAGCGCCGCGTCATCGGTGAAGTCCTGGTCCGCGACGCGATATGCCGTCTCCAGCACATCGCGCCGGAACCCCTGCGGCGTCTGCGCGGCGGCCAGCTCCGCGCGATCGACGCCCTCCACGACCATTTCGCCGTCGACACGCTTGATCGTGTCGACCACGGGCAGCACGGGGACGACGCCGGATGCTCCCGCATCCAGCGCGCCGAGCACGCGGTCGAACAGGGCGGCGGGTGTGAGCGCCCGCGCCGCGTCATGCACCAGCACGATCTCGACGTCGGGCCACACGGCGCGGAGGCCGGCGGCCACGGACTCCTGGCGGGTCGAGCCGCCGACGACCACCGACGCCTCGTCGATCCGATCACCGGCCGCTTCGCGTACCTCGGTGAGCGCATCCCCCTCGCGTCCCGCCGGGGCGACGACGATGACCTGCGCGCGCGTCGCGGCGAACACGCCCGCCAACGCATGACGGAGCATCGTGTGCCGGTCGATGCCGACGAACGCCTTCGGTGCACCGGCGGACAGCCGCGTGCCACTGCCCGCGGCGACGACGATGATCGCGATCCTCGGGACGGGGGCGATGCTCACCCTCCCGAGACTACTGCCGCCGGATCAGGACGCCAGGACCTCGTCGAGCACGACGCCGGCCTGCTCCTCGTCGGTCTTCTCGGCCAGCGCGAGCTCGGAGATGAGGATCTGACGAGCCTTCGCCAGCATGCGCTTCTCCCCCGCCGACAGGCCGCGGTCCTGGTCACGGCGCCACAGATCGCGCACGACCTCGCTGACCTTGATCACATCGCCCGACGCGAGCTTCTCCAGGTTGGCCTTGTACCGGCGCGACCAGTTCGTGGGCTCCTCGGTGAACGGCGCCCGGAGCACCTCGAAGACGCGCTCGAGTCCCTCTTTGCCGATGACGTCGCGAACGCCGACGAGGTCGACGTTGTCCGCCGGAACCTCGATCGTCAGGTCGCCTTGGGTCACACGGAGTTTGAGATAGACCTTCTCTTCGCCCTTGATGATGCGGGTCTTCACTTCGGCGATCGTTGCGGCACCGTGGTGCGGGTAAACGACCGTCTCGCCAACCTCAAAAAGCATGCAGTTATGTCCTTTCGGCAACCTCTAGGATACCACAGCGACCATGCGCTAAGGTTCGCCGTGCACGGGTCGGCGGGGCCCCCGGCGACACCATAGAATGCAGGGGACAGCATCCGTGGCCCTGTGGAGGATCCGTGAAATCGCGCCTGTTCGCGTCCATCGCCGTGGGCGCCGCCATCGTTCTCGGAACCAGTGGCTGCGCGTTCATCACCCCGCAGAGCACGGAGATCCCCTACTCCCCCGCTGACGGCATCAACGTGAAGAACGTTGCCGGTGCGCCTCTCGAGATCCGCAACGCGCTCGTGGTCGCGGACGCCGAGGGGACGACGGGCAACCTGATCGCCGCCGTCATCAACATGACCGACAGCTCCCACACGCTCACGATCCAGGTGGGCGACGGCTCGTCGGCGGTCACCGAGACGCTCCACGTGCAGGCGCACACGGTGTCGAGCCTCGGCCAGAACGTCGACCCGCTGCGTCTCGAGGGCATCGACGCGAAGCCCGGGAGCACCGTCCCGATCTACTTCCAGTCGGGCGACGCCGACGGCGCCCTGGCCGACGTCCCCGTCCTGGGCGCGAACGACGCGCTGTACAAGGGCCTCGTACCGACGCCGCTGCCCAGTGTCACGCCCGAGCCCACGGAGACGCCCGCAGGCTGACGTCGTCGGCCGGGGCCGGGGCTCGTCAGCCCTCGAAGCGGTAGCCCAGGCCGCGCACGGTGACCAGGAGCACGGGTTCGCCCGGGTTCTCCTCGATCCGCGAACGGATGCGCTTGATGTGCACGTCGAGCGTCTTCGTGTCGCCGAAGTAGTCCGTCCCCCACACCCGGTCGATGAGCTGACCGCGGGTCAGGACGCGACCGGCGTTCCTCATCAGCACCTCGAGCAGCTCGAATTCCTTCAGCGGCATGTTGATCTCGCGGCCGTCGACGGACACGGTGTGCCGGTCGATGTCGAGCGTGACCCTGCCACCGGTGAGGATGCGGTCGTCCAGGTCCGCCTCGGCATGGGCGGTGCGACGGAGGACGGCGCGCATGCGGGCCAGCAGCTCCCGGGCCGAGTACGGCTTGGTGACGTAGTCGTCCGCGCCGAGCTCCAGTCCCACGACGATGTCGACCTCCGAGTCCTTGGCCGTGACCATGATGATGGGCACGCTCGAGCTGGTCCGGATCTGGCGGCACACCTCGGTCCCCGGCATCCCGGGGAGCATGAGGTCGAGCAGGATGATGTCGGCTCCGTGCTCCTGGAACGAGGCGAGGGCGGCGGGACCGTCCTCGGCCACGTCGACGTCGAACCCCTCCCGACGCAGAAGGTAGGCGAGCGGGTCCGCGAGGTCGGGCTCGTCCTCGACGATCAGGACGCGGGTCATGCGGTGTCTCCGTTCATGGGGGCGGACGTCTCGGTCGCGGCGGTCGCATCCGAGAGCTCGGGGGCCTTCGTGCCGCGTGCCGTCTTGGCGGCCTTTCCGGTTGCGACTTTCGCGCGAGGCGACGCCGTCGCGCGCTTCTTGGGCTTCTTCCGCCCGACCGAAGGCTGGGGGCTCTCGACCTGCGGAAGGCGGATCGTGAAGGTCGACCCGTGCCCGGGTCGCGACCACAGCCGCACCTCTCCGCCGTGCCGCTGCACGGCGTGCTTGACGATCGAGAGGCCGAGCCCGGTGCCGCCCGTGCGGCGCGACCTGGCCTGATCGGCTCGATAGAAGCGTTCGAAGATGCGCTGCTGATCCTGCTCGCTGATGCCGATGCCGCGATCGGTGACCGAGACCTCGACGACGTCGTCGAGCGATTTCACACCCACCCCGACGCTCGATCCCTTCGACGAGTAGGCGACCGCGTTGGCGATGAGGTTTCCGAGGGCCTCGCTGAGCACCTGCGCGTCCCCGTGCACATAGAGCCCGCGTTCGCCCCCTCGCACGATGGAGACGCCGGCGGATCCCGCCTGGATCGCGTGCGCGTCCACCGCCGAGGCCACGATCTCGTCGACGGCGACGTCCCGCATCGCGGTCAGCTCGTCGGCGGCCTGAAGGCGGGAGAGGTTCATGATGCGCGAGGTCAGCGACGCGAGCCGGGATGCCTCAGCCTGGAGCCGCGCGGCGAAGACCCGCACCTGATCCGGGTCGTCCGCAGCCGACTCGATGGCCTCGGCGAGGAGGCTGACCGCGCCGACGGGCGTCTTCAGCTCGTGGCTCGTGTTCGCCACGAAGTCGCGGCGCATCTCCTCGACGCGCTCCTGCTCGGTGATGTCGCGGATGATGACGAGCACCAGCCGCGGCGTGATCGCGGTGGAACGGACTGAGACGAGCCGCGGCTCAGCCGGCGGGCTCCCTCGGCGCAGCCGCAGCGTCGCGGCGCTCGACGGCGTGCCGTTGCGCGCCGTACGGGCGAGCTCCTTCAGTTCGTCGGCCGGAAGGGCGGTGCCCTCCTTCATGCCGAAGACGATCGCGGCGCGGGATGCGGCGACCACCGTCGACGACGTGTCCACGACGACTGCGGCGTCATCCATCCCGGCGAGGACGTCGCGGACGCCGTCCGGCACATCGTTGGACGCGTCCACGAGCGCGCGATCGCGCGCGCGGTACGCCGCCACGACGACCGCCGCCACGGAACCACCCAGCACCACCCCGACGAGCAGGGCGAACAGCGCGAGCTGCGGTGTGTCCATGCGACCAGCGTAGATGTGCGCCGCCCCGTCCCCGCGCCCAGGGGCGACGGGGCGGGGAGGAGGCCGGGTACTATTCACCCACGCGGCACCATCCGTTAACTTTCGCTCGCGACAATCCCCCCGTCGCGGACGCTCGACGTGTTGCGACCGCCAAGACTCTCAAGAAACGGTGCAAGCGCATGCGCGAAGTGTTCCATCAGTCGCTCGAAGAGGTTCAGGACCGGCTCGTCGAGATCGCCGACCTCGTCACGGCGGCGATCGACAAGGCGACTACCGCCTTCGCCACGAGCGACGTGTCGCTCGCCGAGGAGGTCATCGACGCGGACAGCGTGATCGATGAGAAGGCCGTCGCGCTCGACGAGCTCGCCATCGAGATCCTCGCGCGCCAGCAGCCGGTGGCCCGCGACCTGCGCATCGTCGTGATGTCGCTGCGGGTGAGCGCGTCCCTCGAGCGGATGGGCGACATCGCCGAGCACATCGCGCAGCTGACGCGCATGCGCTACCCCGAGCGCGCCATCCCGAAGGGCCTGAAGAGCACGTTCACCAAGATGGGCGAGCTCGACGTGGAGGTCGCGCGCCGGCTCTCGGACCTGCTGCGCACGCAGGACCTCGCGATCGCCGACACGATCAGGAACGCCGACGACGACATCGACGAGCTGCACGTCAGCGTGTTCGAGAAGGTGCTGAGCGACAGCTGGCAGGGCGAGGCGAGCGCCACCGTCGACGCGACGCTCGCGAGCCGCTACCTGGAGCGGTTCGGCGACCACGCGGTGTCGGTCGCGAAGAAGGTCGTCTACCTCGCCACCGGCGACTGGACCCCCGACACCGATACGCTCGACATCCTCGCCGCGGACTGAGCCCGCTGCCGGGCTCGGTCCGGGCTCAGGCCTTGCCCTGGTTGGCGACTGCGGCGGCCCCAGCGGCGGCCGCCTCGGGGTCGAGGTACTCGCCCGCGCCGATCGGACGAAGGTCCTCGTCGAGCCGGTAGACCAGCGGGATGCCGGTCGGGATGTTAAGCTCGGCGATGTCCTCGTCGCTGATCCCGTCGAGGTGCTTCACGAGTCCGCGCAGCGAGTTGCCGTGGGCGGTGACGAGCACCGTCTTGCCCGCGCGCAGGTCGGCGGCGATGTCGCTCTCCCAGTAGGGCAGAAGACGGTCGATCACGAGCTTGAGCGACTCGGTGCGCGGCACCTCGCCGTCGATCCCGGCATAGCGCGGATCGTTCACCTGGCTGAACTCCGAGTCGTCGGCGAGGGGCGGCGGCGGCACGTCGAACGAGCGGCGCCACAGCATGAACTGCTCGTTCCCGAACTCCTCGAGCGTCTGCGCCTTGTCCTTGCCCTGCAGCGCACCGTAGTGGCGCTCGTTGAGACGCCACGAGCGCTTCACCGGGATCCACAGCCGATCGGCGGCATCCAGTGCGATGTTCGCGGTCTGGATCGCGCGGCTCAGGACGGACGTGTAGAGCACGTCGGGGAGGATGCCGGACTCCGCGAGCAGCTCGCCGCCGCGCGCCGCCTCCGCCTTGCCCAGGTCGGTGAGGCGGACATCGACCCACCCGGTGAACTGGTTCGACTTGTTCCACTCGCTCTGGCCGTGACGGAGCAGGATCAGGGTGTAGGGCGCGGTCATGACGCCAGCTTACCGAGCGCGGGATGCCGCCACGCCCGTGGAATCATGGGGCCATGGCGCCCTCCCCCGTCGGCCGGATCACGCGGGGCACGACGGGCGCGAACCGGCTCCGACGCGTCGACCGCTGGATCGCGCGGCACCCGGCGCTGCGCCGCACGGGCGACCCGCTGGTGGTCGATCTCGGCTTCGGCGCCAGCATCGTGACGGCGCTCGAGCTCGAGGCCCGACTCCGGCGCGCTCGACCGGACGTCGAGGTCCTCGGACTCGAGATCGACCCCGCACGGGTCGCATCCGCCCGCGCGCAGCTGGCCGCCGTGCGCGCCGGCGCGACGTCGTTCGCTCCGGACACGCAGGTACGGGCCGAACTCGGCGGGTTCGAGATCCCGCTGCCCGGCGACCGTCGCCCCTCCGTCATCCGCGCGTTCAACGTGCTGCGCCAGTACGAGGAGACCGCCGTCCCCGACGCCTGGTCGCGGATGGCGAGTCGCCTCGCGCCGCGCGGCGTGCTGGTGGAGGGCACGTGCGACGAGATCGGACGCGTCGCGACGTGGGTCGCGATCGGCGAGGATGCGGTCCCCACGACGCTCACGGTCGCGCTGCGGCTCGCCGGGCTCGAGCATCCCTCCATCGCCGCGGAGCGGCTGCCGAAGGCGCTGATCCACCACAATGTGCCGGGCGAGCCCGTGCACGCCTTCCTGTCCGCACTCGATCGCGAGTGGGAGCGGGCCGCGGGCCTGTCCGCATTCGGGCCCGTGCAGCGGTGGCGCGGTGCACTGGAGGCGATGTCCGCCCGCTGGCCGCTGCGGGATCGCTCCCGCTGGCGTCTGGGCGAGGTCACCGTCCCGTGGGGGGCGGTGGCGCCGGCGACGTGACCGCGGGGTCGCGTCAGATCCTCGGCAGCGCGGCCCGGGCGTCGGCGGGGCCCATCCCCGTCGCCGTGAGCAGGTCCACGGTGAGCGGGCGCAGCGCGGCGATGAGTCCCTGATCGCCCTGCGACGCGCCCCGCATCACGGCTCCGGGGTCGAGACGGGACCCGACGGCGCGCAGCGCCTCCCTGGCCGGCGGCTGGAACGAGATGTCGGCGAGGCTCTGCGCGACGAGGTCCGCCGCCCGCATGAGCTCGCCCAGCAGGTCGGCAGCGACCGGACGCGGCATCCCGTCGTCGCACAGGTAGACGACCCGTCGTGCGACGACGCGCAGGTTCCGCGTCGCGAAGTCGAGCTGCTGCCGGATCCGCTCGTGCCGCAGGAGTTCGGCGCGCTGAGGTCGCAGGAAGGGCGAGATCCGGGCGATCGCGAGTGCGGAGTCGAGGGACTCCCGCCACTGCTCCACGAGCGGGCCGAGCGCCCGCGCCTTCTCCAGCGCCCGTTCCGCCCGAAGACGGTCGCCTCGTCGGAGCGCCTGGATCGCCGTGGCGGCCGCGCCCTGGAACGCGGCGAACACGGCGTGCGCGTCGCGGAGCTCGCCCCGGCGAGGGTTGCGGGGGATGAGCGCCGTCACGAGGAGCGCGGCGACGCCGCCGACCACACCGTCCAGGAGGCGGCCGAACGGCTGCTGCGACGGCACCGCCATGACGATGACGGACTGGATGCCCGCCATGATGGCGAACGGCGGATAGGGCGACAGGAACCGCGCCACGAGGAGGGTGACGCACAGCGCGAGCGCGAGCTGCCACCATCCCGGCCCCGCCACCAGCACGAACACTTCGGCGACGAGCACCCCCACGAGCATTCCGATCACCGTCTCGAGCACGCGCCGCGGCCGGGCGTCGCGCACGAGACCGAGGCTCGAGATCGTCACCGTCCCGGCCAGCAGCGGCGACGGATGACCGAGCACCGACACGGCGAACGCGTACGCGGCCGTCGCGGCGACCACGATCTGCAGGATCGGGAGCGCCGAGTCGCGCACGCGCAGCACGTGCGGACGCAGGTCGAGCCTCGCTCGCCAGCCGGTCGGGACGACGCCCGTGACCGGCGACTCGGTCACGGTGCGGCGACGCGGCGCCCGAGCCGCGGAAGCCGGGGCACCGAGGCGGTGGCCCCGGCCTCAGGCGGGACGACGACCTCTTGCGCCGCCGCGATCGGGCCGTCCTCGGCATCGACCGCGAGGTCGGCGTCCACCGGAGTGGATCGGCGGATGATCGCGAGCGCGATCGGGCCCTCCTCGTAGTGGATGGCGGCCGCGAGGACCGTGCCGACCGCGTCCGCGCCCGCCCGGACCACGTCGCCGCGCGTGGGAAGGACGCTGTCGCTGCCGTCGAGCTGCAGTGCCACCAGTCGACGCGGCGGGTGGCCCAGGTTGTGCACCTTGGCCACCGTCTCCTGCCCCCGGTAGCAGCCCTTCGCCAGGTGCACGGCTGTACGCATCCAGTCGACCTCGTGCGGCAGCATCCGCTCGTCGACATCGCCGATGCGCGGTCGCCATGCGGCGATGCGCAGCGCGTCGACGGCGATGGAGCCGGCCAGCGTGCGGTCGCCCGACGCCGCCTCTGCCACGATCCGGTCGAGCGCCTCGGGAGCGACGAGCGCCTCTGACCAGTCGCGCTGTCCGCCCGGGTGCGGGTCCACGGTCGCATAGCCCCAGCCGCCGGCCGCGACACCGGGCCACGGATCGTGCCACACGAGCGGCACGCCCGCCGGCGCGGACGCGTCGAGTCCGGCGATCGCCGCCGCGGTCCCGCCGACGACGACGAGCTCGCCGCCCGCGTCGCGCGGGTCGACCCGGAGGCGGAAGCGCATCTTGCGCAGCCAGGCGAGCAGACCCTCGGCGTCGACCGCGTCGACGATCAGCCACGCCGTCTGGCCGTCGTCGACGACGGATGCCGCGTGCTCGACGTGGCCTTGCGGGTCGAGGATCAGCAGCTCCGCGCTCTCGCCCGGCGCGAGGTGGGCCAGCGCCTGGGAGGACAGCGAGTCGAGCCACGACAGTCTGTCTTCGCCGGGCACCGCGATGACGGTCCGCTCGTCGAGCGGCGCGATCGCAGCACCGGCGTTGAGCGCGCGCTGCTCGGCGAGCGGGTTACCGAGGTGATGCAGCACGCCGTCGACGACGACGGCGCCGGGGATGTCCGCGTAGGCGACCATCAGTCGACCTTCGCGAGCCGGGCCGATGCGTGCGCGCCGAGCTCGTTGCCCAGCGCCGCGATGTCCCACGCCCACAGCAGGTGGTTCTCGACGAGCCCGTACATGCGCGTCGCCGCGGCGTAGTTCTTCGCGCCCGCGGGCCGGACGACGGCATCCGTCGCGATGTCGATGCGCGGACCGCGGATCTCTCCCAGGTAGAGCTCGCTGATGCCGTCGGAGTGCACCAGAGACACCTCGATCTCGAAACCGCCGGATGCGGTACGCAACGCCTCGACGTCGTCCGCCGAGCGCGGAGCGCCACTTGTCACCGCCGGCAGCAGTCCGGGCCCGGCGTCGGCGTCGGTCGCCGGCCGGGAGAGCCGCCAGTAGCCGATCTCGGAGACGAGCGGCGCCCGCGTGCCGTCCTCCTGGATCAGCGAGGCGTCCGCGGAGTAGTTCAGGAACGAGCCGCCGTCGTGGCTGAAGCTCACGCGATGCGCGAACTCGCCGGCGAACCGGTGGCCGTCGGCGTCGTAGTCGATCACACCGGTCCCCTCCCAGACGCCGATCAGCCAGGAGAGCGGGGCGAGGTCAGCGGGAAGGCCGACCGGAATCTCGATCACGACGATGCCCGTCAGCGCTGGCCGCGGTAGAGATTCTTGATCACGACTCCTGCGACGAAGACGATCGCGAGCGACGCGAGGCCGAGGAGGCCCACGAAGAAGAGTTCGAGCGCGACGAGGTCCATGCTCCCACTCTAGACCGGAACGATGGCGGCCAGCCCGAAGCCGGCGCTGATCAGACCGAGGATGAGGAGCGAGCCCAGCACGCTCGCGGCGACGCGCTGCAGGAACCGCTGGGAGTGGCCATGCCACAGCTGCACGGCGAACGAGAGGACGAGGCATCCGGCCAGCGCCAGAGCCAGCCAGGCGGCGCGCCACTGCTCGGGCGCCAGCAGGCCGATCGCGATGCCCATCAGCGCGGACGCCACCCACACGGCGATCAATCCGCCGAGGGTGCCGCGCGGAGCGAGATCGGGCGTCGACATCTGCCCATTCTGGCACCGAATAGGATGGAGCGTCGGCGGTCGGACCGGCCGGGGAGGACCCTCTTGGCACAGCTTCTGGTACTCAGCTCCGCGAGCGGAGGCGGCCCCGTCCTGCCGTCGCTCGAGCTGCTGAGCCATCGCGTGCGCCAGATCCCGGCAGAACCGGCGCAGCTCGTGAACGCACCGAGCGCCGACGTCATCTTCCTGGACGCGCGCATCGATCTCGTGGGCGCGAAGTCGCTGTGCAAGATCCTGAACACCACCGGGCTCGACGCGCCGCTCATGCTCGTCGTCACCGAGGGCGGCCTCACCGCCGTGTCCCCGGACTGGGGTGTCGACGACGTCATCCTCGTCACTGCCGGCCCCGCGGAGGTCGACGCGCGCATCCGCCTCGCGGTGGGGCGCATGAGCAAGGACCAGATCTCCACGCGCGTGCAGACCTCGGGCATCACGATCGACGAGTCCTCCTACTCGGCCAAGGTGCACGGCAAGCCGCTGGATCTGACGTACAAGGAGTTCCAGCTGCTGCATTTCTTCGCGACGCATCCGTCCCGCGTCTTCACCCGCGAGCAGCTGCTCAGCGAGGTGTGGGGCTACGACTACTTCGGCGGAACGCGCACGGTCGACGTCCATGTGCGGCGGCTGCGCGCGAAGCTGGGCGACCTCGAGCAGCTCATCGGCACGGTGCGCAACGTCGGCTACCGGTTCAACGTCTACGAGGACGACCAGGAGCCCGCGCCCACCACGCGCTGACGCCGCGGGCGCCGGCGAAGCCGCGGCGCCCGGGTGTCGGGTGTCCGGGTGTCCGGGTGTCCGGGTGTCCGGGTGTCCGTTCGAAAATGCGGACCGGGACGGCGACGCGCCGGTTCGGATGCCGCGGCCACGGCGTGCCGCGGCATCCGATCCGTGTTTTCGAACCACGCGGCGGCGCGCGCGGCGGCGCAGCGCGCCTAATGTGTAGCCGTGGATGACGCTGTACTGAGTGCGCTGAAGCGCGCGGTCGATGCCGCCCCTGGGGACCTGGAGCTCAAGCTCCACTACGCGCGGGCCCTGGCGGAAAGCGCTGGCCGACACGACGAGGCGATTGCGACCGTGTCCGAGGTCGTCGCGGGGGCGCCATCGAGAGCCGACGCGCGAGCACTGCTTCTCGAGCTGCTCAACGCGTCGCCGTCCGCCGCCTCACCTCCCGAGCCCTCGCCGTCCGAGCGCCCCATCGAGTACGACTGGTCCGCTGCCGAGGCGGAGGTCCGCGGCGTCGTTCAGCCCCGCTTCGAGGAGCGACGGGCGGAGACTGGGGGCGATGCGTTCGTCGCGGAACGCCCCGGGGTGCGGCTCGATGACGTGGGCGGCATGACGGAGGTCAAGCGCCGCCTTGATGCGGCCTTCCTCGCGCCGATGCGCAATCCACGGCTGCGCGATCTCTATGGCAAGTCGCTGCGAGGCGGCCTGCTGCTTTACGGGCCGCCGGGATGCGGGAAGACCTATATTGCCCGCGCCCTCGCCGGTGAGCTCGGCGCGGGATTCCTCTCCGCCTCGATCACCGACATCCTCGATCCTTACGTCGGGGTGAGCGAGCACAACGTCCACGAGCTGTTCCAGATCGCGCGCCGCGACGCGCCCTGTGTGCTCTTCTTCGACGAGGTCGACACGCTGGGGCAGAAGCGTTCGTCGTTGCGCGGTTCCGCGACTCTGCGCAACGTGGTGAACCAGCTCCTCACCGAGATGGATGGAGTCGACGGGTCCAACGAGGGGGTGTTCGTCCTCGCCGCCTCGAACCAGCCATGGGAGGTGGATCCGGCCCTGCGCCGTCCCGGGCGGCTGGACAGGATGGTCCTCGTCGCACCGCCCGACACGGACGCGCGAGCGGCGATCTTCCGCCACCACCTCTCGCAGCGGCCCGTCGAAGGGATCGATCTGAACCGGCTCGCCAAGGCGACGGGGGGCTTCTCCGGTGCGGACATCGCCTACGTGTGCGAGCTGGCGGCCGAGCACGCTCTGATGGACAGTATCGCGAACGGCGAGGCACGCATGATCGCGATGCCCGACCTCGATCACGCCCTCACAGAGGTCCAGCCGTCGACAGGACCGTGGCTGGATGCCGCACGGACCATCGTCACGTTCGGCGACGAGGGCGCCTACCCCGATCTGAAGGCCTTCCTGAAGAAGTCGAAGCGGCTGTGAGTGCTCGGGTCGTCGACCAGGCGAAGGCATTTGCAGCAGCCGGCCGTCCCGACGAGGCCCTGAATACGGTCGCCGCCTTTCTCGCGAGCAACCCGGAGGACCGCGAGGCGCTGATCGTGGCCGGTGATGCGCTCAACGCGCTCCACCGCTACCACGAGGCGCAGCGGATCGCCTATCGGGTGCTTGCCGCGGACCCGGCGGACCTGGGTGGTCTCATCGTCGGAGTGACGGCCGCGATCGGACGGCAGGACCGGAGCACCGCGATCGCAATGGCGGACGAAGCCGTCCGTGTGCACCCGGACAACTGGTACGCCCATGCCGCGGTGGCGCGGGTCGGCATTGCTGGAGCAAAGCCCGGAGACAGAGCGCTTCGCTCCGCACAGGAACTGGTCACGCTCGACCCGAGTTCGGCGAGCTCCCACATCCTCCTCGGAGAGGTGTGGCGCCTCCGCGGCGAATTCGTCGACGCGACGTCCGCGTTCCGCACCGCGCTCGCGATCGACCCGCTCAACGCCAATGCGGCCAACAATCTCGCGGTCGTGATGCTGCATCGACGACGTCCCGCCGCCGCCGTGCGGGTGTTCGGCGACATCCTCCGCCGGGATCCCCTCTACGAGCTCGCTCGGATCAACATCGCCACGTGCGTCAAGACACTGATATCGAATCTCGCGTTGGTGTCCGGCGGCATCTTCGCGCTGATGGCGTTGATGGCGCTCAGCTCGAAGACGACGGGCGCGTCCGTCGCCGGCCCGCTGTGGCAGACCGCCGCCGCCGGCCTGTGCGTGGTCCTCGTCATGGTCGCCCTGTTCCTCGTGCGTGCCGGGCGGCCTGTGCTGCGGTATCTCTTCGGCCACGGCCGCCCTCACCCACCGGTCGCCCTGGCCGCGATCGTCGCGCTCGCGGCGTTGCCGACGGGTCTCGCACTCGCCGCCGTCCCCGCGGATCGGCCCGTCGGCGTGTGGCAGGCCGGAATGCTCGTGTCGGTGATAGTTCCGTCGTTGCTGCTCGGCGCCGACACGCGTCGGGCGAAGCAAGGCGCACCGTCCCCGGCCGGCTGACCGTTCGAAAACGCGGACCGGGACGGCGACGCGCCGGTTCGGATGCCGCGGCCACGGCGTGCCGCGGCCGCGGCACGCCACGGCGTGCCGCGGCATCCGATCCGTGTTACCGAACCATGCGGTGGCATGGGCGGCGCAGCGCGCCCGAACCGGGGGCCGTTCACCCGCACGTCACGTCGTCCTGCAATGATGAGGGGATGATCGGACACGAGGTCCTCGACACCGGACTCGACGACGGGGAGGACGACGACTTCGACCTCGCCGAGGTCTTCGACTCGGAGCTCCCCGACGGCCGCTACCTGGATCGCGAGCTGAGCTGGCTGGCCTTCAACCAGCGTGTGCTCGAGCTCGCCGAGGATCCGGCGATGCCGGTGCTCGAACGGGCGAACTTCCTCGCGATCTTCGGCAGCAACCTCGACGAGTTCTTCATGGTGCGCGTCGCGGGCCTGCGCCGCCGCATCGTGACGGGACTCGCGGTGCCGACCAACGTCGGCCGCACGCCACAGGACGTGCTCGCCGACATCTCGGCCGAAGCGCATCGGCTGCAGCTCAGGCACGCGGACGCCTGGACGTCGCAGGTCAAGCCGGCCCTCGCCGACGCCGGCATCGACTTCCTCTCGTGGGGCGACCTGGGCGACGACGAGAAGGACGACCTCTACCGCTACTTCCAGGCGCAGGTGTTCCCCGTGCTGATGCCGCTCGCGGTCGACCCGGCGCATCCGTTCCCGTACATCTCGGGCCTGTCGCTCAACCTCGCGATCCGCATCCGGAACGCCCGCACGGGGCGCCAGGAGTTCGCACGCCTCAAGGTGCCTCCGATGCTCCCCCGGTTCGTGCGCGTCGGCGAGGAGGGCGAGCGCATCCGGTTCCTGCCGCTCGAAGACCTCATCGCCAACAACCTCGCGGACCTCTTCCCAGGGATGGAGATCCTCGACCACCACACGTTCCGCCTCACGCGCAACGAGGACGTCGAGATCGAGGAGGACGAGACCGAGAATCTCATCCAGGCCCTCGAGGCGGAGCTGCTGCGCCGGCGGTTCGGCCCGCCGATCCGGCTCGAGGTCACCGACGACATGGACGACCTCACGCTCGATCTGCTGATCGACGAGCTCGACATCAGCGAGCAGCAGGTCTACCGGCTGCCGGGCGCCCTCGACCTCCGCGGGCTTTTCGATCTGGGACGGATCGCGCGCCCCGATCTGCGCTATCCGCCGCACGTCCCGATCACGGCGCTGGCCTTCCAGCCGGGCGACAGCAACGAACGCCCCGACATCTTCGCGGCGATCCGGATGGCGGATGTCCTGGTGCATCACCCGTACGAGTCGTTCACGACGAGCGTGCAGGCGTTCCTGGAGCAGGCCGCCAAGGACCCGCACGTGCTCGCCATCAAGCAGACGCTGTACCGCACCTCGGGCGACAGCCCCATCGTGCAGGCGCTCATCGACGCCGCGGAGGCCGGCAAGCAGGTGCTCGCCCTCGTCGAGGTGAAGGCCCGCTTCGACGAGGCGGCCAACATCGTGTGGGCCCGCAAGCTCGAGAAGGCCGGCGTCCACGTCGTCTACGGCCTCGTCGGCCTCAAGACCCACTGCAAGCTCGCGCTGGTGATCCGCGAGGAGGAGGGGACGCTGCGCAGCTACTCCCACATCGGGACGGGCAACTACAACCCCAAGACGAGCCGGATCTACGAGGACTTCGGGCTGTTCACGACGGACGAGCAGGTCGGTCGCGACCTCATCCGGCTGTTCAACGAGCTGAGCGGCTACGCGATCGAGAAGAAGTTCAAGCGCCTCCTCGTCGCGCCGCGCCACCTCCGCAAGGGCCTCCTGCGCCTGATCGACAAGGAGCGCCGCAACGCGGAGGCCGGCAAAGCCTCCGGCATCCGCATCAAGGTGAACTCGATGGTCGACGAGCAGATCATCGACGCGCTCTACCGCGCGAGTCAGGCCGGCGTCCCCGTCGAGATCTGGGTGCGCGGGATCTGCAGCCTCAAGCCGGGCGTGCCGGGAATGAGCGAGAACATCACGGTGCGCAGCATCCTCGGCAGGTACCTGGAGCACTCCCGCATCTTCTCGTTCGCGAACGACGGCGACCCGCAGGTCTACATCGGCAGCGCCGACATGATGCACCGCAACCTCGATCGGCGGATCGAGGTCCTCGTGCGCGTCGTGGCGCCCGGCCACCTGAAGGAGATGGACGATCTGTTCACGCTCGCGATGAGCGACGGGACGAGTTCGTGGCATCTCGGCCCGGAGGGCGAGTGGGTCCGGCACAGCGTCGGCGAGAACGGCAAGCCCCTGGTCGATCTCCAAGACCGCACGATGTCGAACGTCCAGCGCCGCCGACGGGCACGGGCGGTCCGATGAGCGAGACCGCCGTCTACGCGGCGGGGGGTGTCGTGTGGCGCCTGGTCGAGGGCAAGCTCACCGTCCTCGTCATCCACCGCACCGCCTACGCCGACGTCACCCTCCCCAAGGGCAAGGTCGATCCCGGTGAGATGCTCGCCGAGACCGCGGCACGCGAGATCTTCGAGGAGACCGGTATCCGCGTCGCGCTCGGCGTCCCGGTCGGGGTGTCCCGGTATCGGCTGCCCAGCAAGCGTCAGAAGATCGTCCACTACTGGTCCGCCGAGGCGACGGCTGAGGCGATCCGCGCCTCCGCGTTCGTGCCGAACAAGGAGATCGCCGCGATCGAGTGGCTCAGCCCGAAGAAGGCCCTGGCGCGCCTCAGCTACCCCGTCGACGTCGAGATCCTGGAGAACTTCCTCCGCATCGTCGACGACGGCGTGCTGCGGACATTCCCGCTGATCGCCCTCCGTCACGCGAAGGCGGTGCCGCGCGAGGACTGGACGGGTCCGGATGCGATGCGCCCGCTGACGAGCCGGGGGGCGCGGCAGGCGACGTCGATCGCCGGACCGCTGCAGTCGTTCGGCGTCCGCCGCATCGTCACGAGCGATGCCGTGCGATGCGTGACCACCGTCGCACCGCTGGCGGCCGCCACCGGGCGCAAGATCCACCGCACGGCGAAGATCAGCCAGGATGCCTGGGAAGAGGGCACCGCCGAGGTCCGCGACGTCATCGGCCGCCGCGTGCGCGCCCGCAAGCCCGTCGTCCTGTGCAGCCACGGTCCCGTGCTGCCCGACATCCTCAACGAGATCGCCCTCGCGACCGGCACGCTGCGGGGCTCGTACCTCGGCAGTGCGTCCGCGCTCGAAGTGGCCGCGTTCTCCGTCGTGCACCTCTCGGCGACGAACCCCGGCTCGGGCATCGTCGCGATCGAGACGCACGAGCCGAAGGTCTGACGGGAGCGCGGGAGCGCGCGCCTCCCGCTCCCAGGGGTCGTTCACCTGCCGTTCACCATCGGAACTCCGTCCGGTAAGACGGGCTGTCTACGTTCCAGACAACCCTGCACCCGGGGTGTGACCCAGCAACTGTGAAGGACTTCGAATGAAGATCACCAGAATCGCCCAGGCGGGCGCGATCGCGGCCGTCGCGGCACTTGCCCTCGCGGGCTGTGCATCGAGCGGCGGGACCTCGCCGTCCTCGAGCGGCAGCAGCACGCCGACCGACTCGGGCGTCAACGTCACGCTCGACACGAGCCTCACCGGCACCATCACCGCGGGCGGCTCCAGCGCCCAGGCCAACGCACAGGCTGCGTGGACCGCGGCGTACAACGCCCAGGTCAAGGGCGTGACCGTCAACTACGACAAGTCGCAGGGCTCCGGCGGCGGCGTGACGAACTTCCTGAGCGGCGCGTACGACTTCGCCGGCTCCGACGCTCCGCTCTCCGCCGACGAGACCACCAAGTCGAAGTCGCTGTGCACGGACGGCGGCGTCAACATCCCCGTCTACCTCGACGGCGTCGCGATCATCTTCAACGTGCCCGGCGTCACGAGCCTCAAGCTCAGCGGCGAGACCATCGCGAAGATCTTCGACCTGAAGATCACCGACTGGTCCGACCCGGCGATCACCAAGGACAACGGCACCGCTCTCCCCGCGGGCAAGATCACGACCGTCGCGCGTTCGGACGGCTCGGGAACGACGGCGAACTTCACCAACTACCTCGCCGCCACGCAGTCGTCGGTCTGGACCTACCCCGCCGGCAAGAACTGGCCGGTCAGCGGCAACGTCTCCCTGCAGAAGGGCGGCTCGGGCGTCGTCGGTGCGGTCAAGGCGGGCAGCGGAACGATCGGGTACGCGGACCACTCTGCGATCGGCGACCTCAACGCCGCCGAGATCATCCAGGACGGCACCGCCGTGCCGTTCAGCGCCGAGGCCGTCGCGAAGACCTTCGAGGTCGCCGCGACGGATGCCTCCAACGGCGTCGCGGGTGACCTGTCGAAGAAGTTCGACTACTCGAAGCTGACGGCCGAGACCTACCCGATCCCGCTCGTCTCGTACGCCATCGCGTGCACCACGTTCAAGGACGCGGCGCAGGCGAAGGTCACCAAGTCCTACCTCGGCTTCGTGGCCAGCACGCTCGGTCAGCAGGTCGCTGCCAAGAACGCCGGCTCCGCGCCGCTTCCGGACTCGATCCTGAAGGACGCGCAGAAGACGATCGACGCGATCAAGTAAGCACGGTCGGTTCGCCCGCCCCGACGCCCGGCGTCGGGGCGGGCGGGCTGAATCCCGCCCCCGGCACTAGCCGGAGGCGGGGTTGAGTCGGGAGACTGTCTCCCGACCGATACGCGCGACATCCAACCCGACAGGACCCGTGCAGATGCGACACCGGCAGGACCGCCATGGCTGACACCGCAATCCGACCCCCCGCCGCGAAGCCCACCAAGAGCACGCGTCGCGCCAGCGACCGGATCTTCCTCGGTCTCTCCGCCGGCTCCGCCTCCCTGATCATGGTGATCCTCGCCGGGGTGGCCATCTTCCTCATCATCAAGGGCATCCCCGCGATGACGGCGAACTGGGCGGCGAACCCCGACCTCAGCTCCATCCAGAACCCCGCCCACCGCCCGTGGGGCAGTTTCTGGGAATACGTCGGTCCCCTCCTGTGGGGCAGCATCTGGTCGGCGCTCATCGCGATGGTGCTCGGCGCACCCGTCGCGATCGGCATCGCGCTGTTCATCTCGCACTACGCCCCGCGCCGCATCGCGGGCTTCCTCGGCTACATCGTCGACCTGCTGGCCGCGGTGCCCTCGATCGTCTTCGGCCTGTGGGGCATCATCGTCATCCGCCCCTTCCTGCTCCCCCTCTCGGACTTCCTCAACCAGTACTTCGGCTGGATCCCGCTGTTCTCGGGCCCCGTCTCCAGTACCGGATCGACGATGCTCGCCGGCGGCGTGGTGCTCGCGGTCATGATCCTGCCGATCGTGACCTCCATCACGCGGGAGATCTTCCTCCAGACGCCGCGCCTCCACGAGGAGGCGGCCCTCGCGCTGGGCGCGACCCGATGGGAGATGATCCGTCTCTCCGTCTTCCCCTACGCCCGCAGCGGCATGGTCTCGGCCACGCTGCTCGGCCTGGGGCGGGCCCTGGGCGAGACGATGGCGATCGCGCTGATCATCTCGCCCTCGGTGCTGTACTCGCTCCTCGTCCTCACCGACGGCTACAACTCGCAGACGATCGCCGCGAACATCGCGCTGAACTTCCCGGTGGCCAGCGACATCCAGCGCTCCGCGCTCATCGGCACGGGTCTCATGCTGTTCGTGGTGTCGCTCGCGGTCAACATCCTCGCGCGGTACATCATCACGGCGACCGGCCCCGGCAAGAAGCGCCGGCGTCGCAAGGAAGGAAAGAGCGCATGAGCGCGCCGACCGCAGCACCCGAGACGACGGATCGGACCTCGGGCCCGGCGCGGCTCACCAGCGGGCGGCTGCCCCGCTTCATCGAGCCGATCGTCCTCGTGGCGGTCGCCGCGGCGGTCGCCCTCGTCCTGTTCGTCGTCACGCAGCACCTGAATATCGCCGTCTGGCTGGTGCTGACCGCGGTGTTCTACCTGATCGCCATCGGCGTCGGCTCGTCGATCGTCGAGAATCGCCGCAAGGCGGTCGATCGCGTCGTCCGCGGCATTGTGACCGCGTTCTTCGTGCTCGCCGTCGCGCCGCTCATCTCCACGCTCTGGACCGTCGTCGCGCAGGGCATCAAGGTCGTCAACTGGACCTTCATCACGTCCGTCGGCGGGTCGACCTTCGACCCCAACACCCTCGCGGTGGTGAACACGCCCGGCGCCCTGCAGTCGATCGTCGGCACGCTCATCATCACCGGCATCGCGACCCTGATCTCGGTGCCCATCGGCATCCTGACCGCCGTATACCTCACCGAGTACTCGCTGCCGACCAACCCGCTGCGGCGCACGATCACCTTCCTCGTCGACGTCATGACCGGCATCCCCTCCATCGTCGCCGGTCTGTTCGCGTTCTCGCTGTTCGCGCTCATCGTCGGGCCGAAGGCCTTCAGCGGCTTCTCCGCGTCAGTCGCCCTGTGCGTGCTGATGATCCCCATCGTCGTGCGGTCCACGGAGGAGATGATCCGGCTCGTGCCGAGCGAGCTGCGCGAGGCATCGCTCGCCCTGGGCGTGCCGAAGTCGACGACGATCATGAAGGTCGTCCTGCGCACGGCGGCCAGCGGCATCGTCACCGGCGTCGTGCTCGCGATCGCGCGGGTCGTCGGCGAGACGGCCCCGATCTTCATCGCGGCGAGCTTCACCGACAACTTCAACGCGAACCCGTTCCGCGATCCCATGCAGACGCTCGCCGTGCAGGCGTACACCGCCTACAGTTTCCCCGGCAAGGACATCGACGCATCGCAGGCACAGGCGTGGGGCGCGGCCCTCCTCCTCGTGATCCTGGTCGTCATCTTCAACCTCATCGCCCGTATCGTCGCGAAGGTCTTCGCGCCGAAGGTCCGTTAGCAAGGAAGGCACCCTGGTGTCCAAGAGCATCGAAGTCAACGATCTGAACGTCTACTACAGCGACTTCCTCGCTGTCGAAGGCGTCTCCATGGAGATCGCGCCGCGGACCGTGACGGCGTTCATCGGACCGTCCGGCTGCGGCAAGTCCACCTTCCTGCGCACCCTCAACCGCATGCACGAGGTCATCCCCGGAGGCCGCGTCGAAGGCGAGGTGCTCGTCGACGGCGACAACCTCTACGGGACCGGCGTCGACCCGGTGCTCGTGCGCCGACAGATCGGCATGGTCTTCCAGCGGCCCAACCCGTTCCCGACGATGTCCATCCGCGACAACGTGCTGGCCGGCGTGCGTCTCAACAACAAGCGCATGTCGAAGTCGGATGCCGATGCCCTTGTCGAGTCGTCGTTGCAGGGGGCGAACCTCTGGAACGAGGTGAAGGACCGCCTCGAGAAGCCCGGCGCCGGTCTGTCCGGCGGCCAGCAGCAGCGGCTGTGCATCGCGCGCGCCATCGCGGTGTCCCCGGACGTCCTGCTCATGGACGAGCCCTGCTCGGCGCTCGACCCCATATCGACGTACGCCATCGAGGAGCTCATCGGCCAGCTCAAGGCCGAGTACACCATCGTCATCGTGACGCACAACATGCAGCAGGCATCCCGTGTGTCCGACAAGACGGCGTTCTTCAACATCGCCGGCACGGGCAAGCCGGGCAAGCTCATCGAGTACAACGACACCGCGACGCTGTTCACGGCGCCGAGCGTGCAGGCGACCGAGGACTACGTCTCCGGCCGCTTCGGGTAGTCACGGGCTGACGCGGGCCGCCTCCACGGCCCGGCTCACCTGAGCCTCGAGCGCGCGCCACGCGCCGCGTTCGAACGACAGCACGATCAGCACGGGTGAGAGCACAACCAGCAGCAGACCCACCCACAGGGGTGCACCCGCGGCGGCGACCACGATCGCGAGGACGGGGAGCAGGAGCGTGCCCGTCTGCACGAGGCTGTTCTTGGGGAACGACGACACCAGCCACGCGTGCAGCAGGTACAGCGACACCATGAAGACGATCACCGGCACCGCGATCGCGGTGATGACCGTGAGCGTGCCCACCTCGTAGTGGTCGTCGTACACGTACCCGATGACGTGGAGTCCTGCGCCCACCGCGGCGATCGATGCGAACACCAGGAGATGTCCGTAGCCCCACGGGAACGCCTTCGAGCGGCGGACGGCCAGGATCGGCGCGCTCGGGACCAGGAAGTAGGTCCACCACAGTGCGAAGGACAGCACGACGCCGAGCGCGATGACCATGACGGAGGTGAAGCTCCATCCCTCCGCAGTGGTGATCGCCTGCGCGGCCGCGAGGGTGCCGAGCACCGTCTCGCCGAGGGCGATGATCGCCAGCAGGGAGTAGCGCTCGGCGATGTGATGCGCGTGCCACGGCGTACCGCCGCCGTGTAGCGCGCCCTTGTACTCCGCGATGACCGGACCGCTCCACTCGATCACGAGGAGGACGACCGCCGCGACGCAGAAGGCCCACAGCCCCACCGGCAGGAGGATGAGGACGACCCATCCCACCTGGGCGATGCCGATGTACCACGCGTACGTCGTCGCGACCTTCCGGTGGCGCGGATTGCCGCGCGCGGCGCGCAGCCACTGCGCGATCGCCGCGACGCGCATCACCACGTATCCGGCGACCATCACCTCGTTGGACACGCGCTCGCCGTGGTCGAGGGACGCCAACATCTCGGGAAGCCCGATCGCGAGCACGATCACCCCCGCCATCTGCACCATCGTCAGCACGCGGAACAGCCAGTCGTCGGTGTCGAACGCGGACGCGAACCAGGAATAGTTGATCCACGCCCACACGATCGCCAGCATCGCGAACGCGAATCCCGCCACCGCCGCACCGACATGGCCTTCCGCGACACCGTGCGCCAGCTGCTCGCCGGCGACGCCGAACGCGGCGACGAACGTGAGGTCGAAGAAGAGCTCGAGCGGCGTCGCCGCGCGGTGCGGCTCGTCGGTGCTGCGCCCTGTCATGCGGCGCAGGCCGTGCTGGTAGTAGGTCGATGCGGACACGGATCCCCCCTGGCGTTTTTCCGGTTCACGATAGCGGGTCGGGCGGGGTCGGTTCGGGGACGGGTAGGTTCGGGGGCCGGGTGCGAGCGGGTGCGGGTGCGGGGCGGGTACGGGTGCGAAAACGCGGACGACGCGAGTGACACGCCGCGCGGCCGAGCTCGAGGACGGCGTGTCGCCGCATCCGTCCGTGTTTCGTGACGGATGCGCCAGCTCGGGATGCCGCGGGCACGGGTTCCTGCACACGGAACGGGAGGGCAGCCTCATCCACGGGCCGCGTTCTGCGGGCCGAATTCCGGCTCGCCGCGCGCGACGCTCGGAGAGTGGAGACAGGTGCGGATGTGGCAGCCGCCGTCCGACGGGCGGGCGGTGTCGCGCGCACGCGCACGCTGCGCGCGGAGGGCGTGTCGGCGCGTGGTCTGCGACATGCGGTCGAGACAGGAGATCTGGTGCGTCCCCGTCAGGGGATATTCGCCCTGCCGGCCACCGATCCGCGCATGCTCGACGCCGCAGCGCACGGCGGCGTCCCCGCGTGCGCCACGGCAGCGGCCCTCCACGGGCTATGGACCCTGCCGCACGATGAGCTCCACGTCTGGCTGGGCCGTGCCGGGTCGGCGCGGGCGCACGACCGGTGCCGATGCCACCTCCACTGGGATCGGGGCGACGTGACGGTCGGCACACTTCCTCCGATCCCTTTGGTCCTGGTCCAAGTCGCGTGGTGCCGCGGCGAAGAAGCGTTCTTCGCCGCACTCGAGTCGGCGCTGCGGCAGGGATTGCTCAGCAGTGCGGAGACGCAGATTCTGCGGCCACGCCTCCCCGTGTCCATCCGGTGGTTGGTCGACTTCGCCCGCACTGACGCGGACAGCGGACTCGAGTCATTGGTGCGCCTCCGGCTCCACCGTCATGGCATCTCGGTGCGGTGCCAGGTCCATGTGTTCGCCACCGGCGTCGTGGACTTCCTCATCGGGGATCGACTGCTCCTTGAGATAGACGGCAAGCCGAACCACGACGGGCCGTCCCATCGGCACAAGGATCTGGTGCGGGATGCGAACTCCGCCGCGTGGGACTTCGAGACCCTGCGGTTCGACTACGCGATGGTCATCCACGACTGGCCCCTCGTGGAGGATGCGATCCTCGCCAAGGTCCGCGCCGGCGCGCACCTTCAGTCGGCTCGCTGACCCCGACGGCTCGACCCACCCGCCGCCGCGCCCCACCCGACCGGCTCGGTGACGCGGTCACGTTCGAAAACACGGACCACCAGCGCGACACTCCGAGCGGCCAGGCTCCGGGACGGCGTGTCGTGGCATCCGTCCGTGTTTTGTGGCGGGCCGGGCTGGGGTGAGCTGAGCTGGGCTGAGCTGTGACGGGCCGGGCCGCGCCGGGCCGCGCCGGGCCGCGCCGGGCCGGACGGGCCGGGCCGCGCCGGGCCGGGCTCAGCTGTGACAGCCGGGCCGGACAGGCCGGGCCGGGCCGGGCCGGACGGGGGCTTGGGCCGGCATGCGCGCCGGCAGGCCAAACGCCGCCCCGGTCAGTCGCGCGGGCTCAGCAGGAAGCGGTTGAAGGATGCCGTCAGCGCGCGGTCGACGGCCAACGGAGCGCCGTCGACCGACGCGATCGGCGCCGCGAGCCTCACGCTGGAGACGAGCCACGCCGAATACGCCTCGCGCAGGGCCGCCGCCGGCACGGTCTCGTAGGCCGTCTCGTAACCCTCCGCCTCGAGGTGGGCGAACAGGCTCAGTTGAGTCGTGCCGTGCAGGATGCCGGCGCCCGGCTCCGGCGTGACGAAGCGGTCGCCCAGCCGCAGGATCACCGTCGCCGTGGGCGCCTCCAGGAGCACGCCGTCGGACGAGACGAACACGGCGTCGTCGGCGCCCCGCCGCTTCGCCTCACGGATCGCCGCCATGTTCACGGCGTACGAGAGCGTCTTCGCACCGAGCAGCAGCCACGGCGCGCGGGCGGGAGCGCCGCTGTCGAGGCCCCGGTCGAGCGTCACGACGCGAATGCCGCGGTCGCGAGGGACGGTGAAGTCCGCGGCATCCGCCGCCGTCACCCACGCCGTCGGTGCCGGACCGTGCTCGACGCCCCGGCTCAGGATGAGCTTCACGACGCCCTCCCCCGGGCCGCACTGCGCCGCGGCGACCTGCGCGGCCTGGCGCCACTGCTCGAGGTGGGGCTCGGGCAGGTCGCACAGCCGCGCCGAGTGCGCGAGACGCGCGAGGTGCGCGGCCAAGTCCTGGGGATGGCCGTCGACGACGCCCACTGACTCGAAGATGCCGTCGCCCCGCTGCGTGCTGAGCTCGCCGACGCTCAGCGCGGGCGCGGACGGGTCGATGACCTCGAACGAGGCGGAGAAGTCGTCGCGCGCGTCGTCGGATGCCGCGGGTGTGATGATGAGGGCGAAGCGGGTGGCCATGCGTCCGAGCCTATGGCTTCGTCCACCGTGAGCCGCGGGAATACCCCGCCCGGGAGGTCCGTTACACTCGAATGGCCGGGCCGCAGTAACCCCGGGCTCCATCTTCTGCCGCTCAGAGCGGCCTTGCGCCGAGAGGCGTTCTGCGGCCCGGCACTTTTGCGCCCGCGAGCAGGGAGAAAGCGCCCGCGGGCAGGGAGACAGAGCCCAGCCGGGCCACAGCCCGGTTCAGGTGAGCGCGTCGCGGCGCCACAGCGCGGCGCACGCGGCGAGGTCGCCGGCGTAGTCCGTGAGGCGGAGCGCGCGCGTCGTGAGGATGGATGCGCGGTCCGGCTCTGTCGCCTCGTAGTCGTCCGCGAGATGCGTGGCACCGGACGCCTGCACGCGGCAGAACGCGGCCGCCCGTTCCAGCGCCACCGCGAAGTCACCCTGGAACAGCCCGCGGAGGATCGCGTCGACCAGGGCGACGAGTTCGTCGGGGCCTGCGGGGACGGGGGCACCGGCGATCACGGGATCGGCGGACGCGAGCTCGACGCGGCCGCGCTCGTAGAGCAGGGCCGCGGTGAGCGGGTCGTCGTGGATCATGAGCTGCAGGAGGTACAGCCGCCACAGGGCGCCCGGCAGCGTCTTGGCAGGCGAGCGCGACCACAGCTCAGCCAGGTCGTCGATGCCGTGCTCGTCGGTGAACGACACCAGCCGCTCGACGACATCGGCCGTGGGGTCCTCCCGCACGCGGGAGAGCAGGGCCTGCGCTGTCGTGTGGGCGACGCGGGACACCTCGGCGGGGTCCTCCGCGGCGAAGAGCCGGTCGAAGAGCTCCGCGGGCCGGCGCACCGGCTTGTGGAACTCCCTGGACTCGTCGCTCACCCGATCCAGGCTACCCGCCCACTCCGGACGGGGGCGCGACCCGGCCCTCCGGAGCGGCGGACTCACGAGCGCTGGTTGATGCGGATGTGGTTCCCCGACGGGTCGCGGAAGGCGCAGTCGCGCGGCCCCCACGGCTGCGCGATCGGCTCCTGGAGCACCTCCGCTCCCGTGGCCCGGATGCGCTCGAAGGTCGCGTCGACGTCGTCCGTCGTGAAGACGAGCGGGCCGGGACCCGACCCCTTCGCGATGAGGCGGTGGAGCGCCTCGCCGTCCTCAGGCGATCGTCCCGCACCCGGATCGGAGAGCACGAGCGTGAGCCCCGGCTGACCGGGGAACCCCAGGCTCACCCAGCGATGACCGTCGGAGGCCACGTCGTTGACGAGCTCGAGGCCGAGCGCGTCGCGGTAGAAGGCGATGGCGGCGTCGACGTTGTCGACGGTCACCGGGCTGTAGGCGAGTGCGATGTCTGTCATGTCTGAGACGGTACGAGGCCCGCCGGTCGGATGCTTCTCCGATCCTGCTCGCTTCTCGCTCCGCGTCCGCGCGGGCCGCCGGGGGTCAGACGAATCGCGCCGGGCGCGTGAGGAGCTTGGCGATGCAGGCGGGCATCGCCTCCGCCGCGTCGTGGGGCCGGGACCGGTAGGCGCTCGGCGTCTCGCCCACGAGCTGGGTGAACGTCGAGCTGAACGACCCCAGCGACGTGGCCCCCACGGCGGTGCAGGCATCCGTGACGCTGGATCCCGCGCGAAGGAGGGCCATCGCGCGCTCGATCCGCCGGGTCATCAGGTACGCGTAGGGCGTCTCGCCGTAGGCGGCCTTGAACTCCCGGGAGAAGTGCGCGGGAGACATGAACGCCTTGGCCGCCATCGCCGGCACGTCCAGAGGCTGCGCGAAATCCCGGTCCATGAGGTCGCGGGCCCGGCGCAGGTGCGCGAGCGTCGCCGGCGACTGCGGAGCGGATGCCACGCCTTCGAGGCTATCGCGCGCCCGGTGTCCGCTCGCCCGCCGGTAGCATCGCCGAGGGAGGCTCGCGCATGAGGATCGCCGTCGCCGGGGGCACCGGCACCGTCGGACGTCACGTCGTCGCCGTCGCGCGCGAGCGCGGTCATGAGGCGGTCGTCCTGTCGCGAGCGGCCGGGGTGGACGTCAGCACCGGCGACGGACTCGACGCCGCACTCGCCGGGGTCGACGTCGTCATCGACGTGACGAGCGTCGCGACGACCAAGGCGTCCGTCGCCGAGGACTTCTTCGAGACGGCGACGAGGCGCCTGCTCGGCGCCGAGCGGCGCCACGGCGTCGCACACCACATCGCTCTCTCGATCGTCGGGATCGACCGGCGGGGCGAGGCATCCGGCTACTACGCCGGAAAGATCGCCCAGGAACGTGCCGTGGCGACGGATGAGGTGCCGTGGACGCTGCTGCGTGCGACGCAGTTCCACGAGTTCGCGCGGCAGATGTTCGAGCGGGGCCGGATGGGCCCTCTCGTCGTCGTCCCGGCGATGCGATCGCAGCCCGTGGCGGCGCGCGAGGTCGCCGAGCGACTCGTCGCCCTCGCCGAGGGACCGCCGGCGGGGCGCGTGCGCGACCTCGGTGGTCCGCGTGTCGAGCGGATGTCGGAGCTCTCCCGTCGGTGGGGCGAAGCCGCGCAGGCGGCGGGCCGCGTCGTCGAGGTCCCGCTCCCCGGCGGGTTCGGACACCAGCTGCGGGACGGCAGCCTGCTGGCCGGTCCCGAGGCCGATCTGGGGACGCAGACCTTCACGGAGTGGCTGGCCGCCGAGACCGGACGAGCCCCCGTCGAGCGCCGTGTGGTGCCGCCGCAGACGGGTCTGTCGCTGCTGTTCACCGCGACGAAGGGCGGAGGCGGCGGCGGGTTCGCCGCGATGATGCGTCCCCGCGAGAAGGGACCGCGGCTGCCCGAGCCGTCGCTCACCAACGCGGTCGACCTCGTGCAGCAGCTGCGCGACTCCGGCATGCGGATCGAGCTCGCCATAGACGGCGAGCCTCGGCGGCTGGCCCTCGAGGCTGACGAGACGGCGTTCCGCGTCATCCAGGAGGGCGTCGCGATCGTGCTCATGCGGGTGCGCGACACGGATGCCACGGCCCGCGTGCGCTACCTCCCCGCCGCCGTCGAGGTGTCGGTGGAGCATGCCGCCTCACCCAGCGCACCGAGCGCCGACCGCGTCGAGGGACTACGGCGGACGCGCGGTGCCGTCGAGCGCCTCGGCGGCACAACGGATGCCGGGGCGACCGCCGACGGCGGGTTCCGCGTGTCGGCGACCCTTCCGGGGTAGCTCTGCGCGTGCCGACCCGGCGACATCAGGCGGTGGGGATCGCCACGATCGGGTCGGTCGTCGGTTTGCCGCTGGGCGAGCCGCCCGCCTGCTCCACGGTGACGGCGATCGTATCTCCGGCGTGCATCGCGCCGGTCAGTGCGGCCGTCGCGTCCCCCGACGCGGCGGTGAAGACGCCCGCCGGTTCGGGGCCGCCGTCGCGGACGAACCAGAGCTCGAACACCCGGTCGGTCGCGATGGCGGGCAGCCCGTCGGTGACGAGCACCGCCTTGCCCAGCGAGTCGGACCAGTGCGCCGTCGCGGTCCCGCCGCCCGCGACGTCTGCGGTGGCGGACTTCGCGTCGCTCTGCTCCTGGATCTGAGCGAGCGTGGTCTGCGCCGGCGACCTGCCGAGCTGCTGCGCGACGATGAGTCCGCTCACGCCGATGGCCACCACGAGCACGATGGATGCGGCCAGCGCGAACCAGCTCCTGCGGCGTCCACGAGAGGCGCGACGGACGGGATCGCTCGTTCGAGCGGGTGGCTGCACCATGGACTCGGGCTCGGACGGCGGCGCCGAGATCTGTGCAAGGAGGGCGTCGCGGAGGGAGGATGGCGGCGCCTCGGCGGCGACGCCGTCCGCGAGAGCCGCGGCGGTCGCGGCATCCCGGTCGGCGATCCGCTGCCACTCCGGATGTGCGGCGAGCGCGGCGGAGTAGCGGCGCTCGTCATCGGGAGAGAGCGCATGCAGGGCATGGCCTGCCGAGAGCTCGGCGAAGTCCTGTTCGTTCACGATGTCACCCCCATCTCCATCCGCAAGCGGGTCAGTCCGTCCCGCATCCTGGTCTTCACGGTTCCCAACGGCGAGCCGGTCAGCGCGGCGATCTCGCTCTGACTGTAACCCCCGTAATAGGCGAGGACGACGGCTTCCCGCTGCACCTCGGGCAGGACGGCGAGCGCCTTCGTCACACGTGTCGCGTCATCTCGCAACGCGACCTCCTCGGCGACGCTGTCGAAGGCGACGCCGAGATCCCGGAAGCCCGCACGCACATCGCGGTCGCTGCTCGCCTGCGACGCCCGTACCCGGTCGACGGCTCGGCGATGTGCGATCGTGAGGACCCACGTCCTTCCCTGACCTCTGTTCGGAGCGAACCGGGAAGCGGATTGCCACAGTTCGAGGAACACCTCCTGCAGCACCTCCTCGCTCTGCGAGCGGTCCACGAGGATGCGGAGGATCAGTCCGAACACTCGGGAGGAGAGGGTGTCGTACAGCTCGGCGAACGCAGCCCGGTCGCCGTCGGCAACGCGCAGGAGCAGGTCGCCCACATGGTCGACGGGCTCCGATTCCTCCTCGGACACGTCGAAGCCGTCGATCACCATATCTACCAGCATGCCTTACCTCCTCGGCATCCGATCGAGGCTGGCGGGATCTCGACGGTGATTCGGCGCACACGCGCGTTCGGATTGCCCCGGAACTTTTTCGGCGCTCTCGCAATCCGATTCCAGGAGGGCCCCGAACAGCCCGTGTAAGCCGCTTCGACGGCGAACCACGCGGAGTCCCCGGACTCCCCTGACCGGAGGTACATCACATGTTCGGCAAGAAGAAGTATCTGGCGGGCGCGGCACTGATCGTCGCCGCCTCGTTCGCACTCGCAGGCTGCTCCATGGGCGGCTCGTCCTCGTCATCCTCGGACTCGGCGAAGCCGTCCGACTCCTCATCGATGAGCCCGTCGGAGTCGCCGATGGCCGACCCGGCCGCGAACCTCGTCGGCCCCGGCTGCGCCGCCTACGCCTCGCAGGTCCCGGATGGCAAGGGTTCCGTCGCAGGCATGGCGCAGGACCCGGTGGCGGTCGCGGCATCCAACAACCCGCTGCTCACCACCCTCGTCGCCGCCGTCAGCGGCAAGCTGAACCCGAAGGTGAACCTCGTCGACACGCTCGACGGCAGCGAGTTCACCGTGTTCGCGCCGGTCGACGACGCGTTCAAGAAGATCCCGGCCGCGACGATCGACGGTCTGAAGACCGATGACGCCACGCTGACCAAGATCCTCACGTACCACGTGGTTCCCGGCCAGATCGCGCCGGACGCCATCGACGGCACCCACAAGACCGTCGAGGGTGGCGACGTCACCGTCACGGGCAGTGGCGACAACATCATGGTCAACAACGCCAAGGTCATCTGCGGCGGCGTGAAGACCGCCAACGCCACCGTGTACCTCATCGACACGGTGCTGATGCCGCCGGCCAAGTAACAAGACCACCGGGCCTCGGCCCGGTACGGGGGGCGGTGAGGCCGCCGGAGTCCGCGAGGGGCGGCTCCGGCGGCCTCCCTGTGTGGCGCGGTGGGGACCGCGGGCACGGAGGTTGCGCGGCGGCACCGTCGCCGAGCGCAGTGCCGTCGAGTCGGTCGGACGACGCGATGCGTCGGTGTGGGCGCCAGGAAACCGACCGCACGGGCGAACAACGCTCCTCAGAGCGCGGCTGCGCAGCGGCCGACGCCCCAGCCGCCTCCGGGTGCTGCGCTCCACAGCCGGAACGATGACGCTGCTATGTTTCAGCCATGACAGCAACATTCGTTTCCGGTCCCTCTTCTCGGCGCCGGACACGCACCCTCATGTCGTTAGTCGTCACAGCACTCGTCGCCCTAGGCGGGACAGTCACTGCTACTCCGGCGCATGCTGTCGTTGTCGGAGTGTGCACGATCAAAGCGAATAACCCGCACGGGTCGTCGCACGTCTCAGGGACCGTGAACGCAGTGGGAACCGTTTCCTGCACCCTCGTGATGAGCGAGATCTACGTCTTCACCACGCTGGAAAAATCGACCGGCGCGTCTTGGGCGGGAAACAACGAAGACTGGTTCAACAGCGCCGCCGAGTCCAGCAACGCGGCGACGTCCTGTAGCCAGGCTCCCGGCGTGTTCCGGGCCCGAGTCGCATACGCAATACACGCACCCGCCGGCGTCAACCCGCGCTACACCGCCAACACGATCTACTCCCCCTGGATCAGTGTGACGTGCAGCACCGCGCAGATCGTCGTGCCCGGTGCGGCCAGCGCTGGACTTGTGCCCGCCACGATCGTGACCCCGCTCGACTTTGGCAGCGAAACCGTCGCGTTTGACGGCTAGGTGATCTCAGTCGGCGCGTCGTCGGCGGTGAGGGTGACGAGCTCGACCGAGCCGTCGGGGTCGCCATCATTGCCGAACACGCGCACATAGTTCCTGCGCGAGGACCGCCTCGAGTCGCCGCTGGGCACGGAGACCACCGCGAACACCTCGACCGTGCCCGCTCCCGCCCGATCGAGCGCCCAGAGAATAGCGTCTTGGGCGTCTGTGGCGCCGGTCAATTCCCACTCATCAACGGTTCTTGCGTGCCCGGCGGCAACAGGTGGCCCCCAGATGCGTGCGTGGTATTTCTCCGGGTTTTGCGACACGCCGAAACCCGAGACTGGCCTGACAGAGATGCCGCCCGGGCTCGTATCCGTCACCATGCTCTGCTCCCTGTCTGGTGGCCGAGATGCGGTGTCTGACCGCCACGTCACAACTCTACGATCCGCCGGTCGACGGCACCGGCCTCCTTCGCCGGTGTGCAGCCCCGGCCCAGGCAGGACCCCATTCCTCGACTCCTCTCCCCCCCCAGAAGGGAGCATCCCCACATAGGCTCGGCAGACAGTTCGGGGTGGTGATACGTCAGCCGATGCGGATCGCGCCACAGGTGGGGGCATCGCCACCGCCGGGGGGGGCATCGCCACAGGTCTCTGCCACCAACCCGCATCGGCTGGGGAGCGACCAGTGCGGGATTTGCCGGTCCCGGGCGCCGGTAGGCTTTATGCCACGGGCCTCTAGCTCAGTCGGTAGAGCATCGGACTTTTAATCCGCGGGTCGTGGGTTCGAGCCCCACGGGGCCCACCACGTCAGCGTTACTCGCAGCGCCACCGGCTCTCTGGCGGGTAAGCGGACTGAAGGCTGGAGAACGGCCCGGAGCAAGGCGACTACGCGCCTGGAACGGGGTCATCGTTAGCTTCCCACTCCGCCGATCGCTCGTATCGGCGACTATCTGGCTAATGCCGGGATGAAGTGATATTCAGGATGTATGAACAGCGATGGGCCGTTCGGTTTCCTCAACTTGCTCGGACTCTGGCCGACAGTTGCGGCCTACATCGTGCCGATCTCCCTGGCTCTGGCCAGCGCCATCTTGCTCGTCGGTGGCTCGGTACTCGGACAGGCGATGGCCCGCGGAGGCGGGAACCGACGCGCCCAGCATCGCTAGGTTGTAATCCTCGTTCACGGACATCAATAGCGGCACACCTGACCGCGCGCCGGAAAATTCGAAAGAACAGATAGACGGTCGCTCAAAGTGACCGCTGTCGTCCGCGCGATCGGATAGCCACACCATGCAAGACGAGCGCGGTGCGCATTGTCTCGGTGCCCACATCGAACCGACGGGCAACCATCGCGAGGTTCTCCCCGGTGAGATAGAGCTCAGCAGCGCTCGCGATCTCGTCGTCCTGAAGCGCCTTGTTCGACCGGGTCAGACCAAGACGCTTCGCCGTCGCGATCACGGTCGTGCGGTGGAGCCCGTATTCCGAGGCAAGAGCCAGCACGGAGGTGCCGGAGAGATAGGCAGCCTTGAACGTGACGAGCTCATCGTCGTTCAGCCGGCGGATCTTGCGCGGCACGTAGTTACGCGCACGAGGCCCGGATTCCGGCCGCAGATTCACCAATCTCCAGAGGTGGGCTGCCTCGGCCGATTTAATCGAGTAGGCCTCGACCAAGCCCACCGCGTGTTCCCCGATTCTGAGCCACTCTGTGCCGAGGTCGCGGATCGTGGCCCGGGAGTCGGCGGGGTCGACGTACTCAGCCCGGCTCTTCGACGCCACGAGTTCGGCGAGGCGCAGCCGGGCGTCCCGCACGGTGCGAGGGCCACGAACATTCGCCCGCTTGTGATCGGGCCTACTACGCGCCCTCATCCCGCCGACGCGCACCGCAGGATCGCCGCTCCTGTCGCAGCGATGGACGAATTCGCCGACGAGACCACGTAAGCCCGTGGCGCGATCGACGCCGTGGCGTCACCTACGCGCGGCGCCCGCTTCAGATATCTGCTCGTCGGCATTACGGATCACGAAGGCCACCGCAATGAATGCGAATACGATCGCCGCTATCTCGAGGACGCCCGAAAGCGCCGCGAGAGGCCCCGGCTTGCCATGCGTGACGGCGAACGTTGAGAAGTCCCAGAAACCATGCAGCACCATTGCCCACACGAGGCTGCCCGTGACGCGTCGCAAGACGTAGAAGATCGTACCGGCACCGAAGGCGAAAGCGACCTGCTGGAGCGTCGGGCCGATGGGCTGGCCGCTCGCCGCATTGATGAGGTGCATGAGTCCGAACAGCGCAGAGGTGAGCAGCCAGACCCACACCTCGGCAAGTCGACTGCGGAGCCCCACGAGAAGCAGCCCTCGTGTTGTGAGCTCCTCTGTGAACCCGACGAGCAGGAGGACGAGGGATGCCGCGAAGAAGGCGCCGTCGTACGACCCCCAGTCCGTTGCGGCGAGGTTGGCGAGCAGTGCGACCACCATGATGGCGGGAGCGACGATCGGCCACTTGTGGGTGGCCCGGTGACGGTCGAACAACGCCGGCCGCCACCAGCCGAGCAGGGTCGTCGTGATCGCGAGCAGGATCGCCGACACGATCAACGACAGCCCCGCACCGAGAAACAGGTTCGTGCCGCTCTTGCCGAGCTCGGTATAGGGCACACCTGTGAGCTTCTGAACGCCGAAGACGACGACCACGTAGGCGACGTAGACAGTTACGCCGATCCATACGCGGGGGAGTACGCGGATTCTCTGATCGGTGTTCGATGCCATCATGATCTCCTTCTGTTCTCAGTCAGTGAAGCGCAACCCCGCAGCGCGAGACCTCTGTCGGAGCGGTAGTCTCGGGCTGGGACGAGGGGGCGACATGGAGCGGCGACCGCGGGGCGTGACTGCGGTTTCGGTCATCAGTGCCGTCGTGGGAGCTCTCCAGATTCTGACCGGCGCGCTTCTTCTGTTCGGTGGAGCCGCGCTAGCGGGTTCGCTGATCCTCCTCGTCGGTGTGCTGACCTGGATTGTCACAGTCGGGCTCTTCCGAGGCAGCAATGGCGCCCGCCTTTTCGTCACGATCGTCCTGCTCCTGAACGTAGGAAGTGCGATCTACATTCTTCTCGCGCACCCCGCACAACTATGGAGCGCTGTTCTCGGTGTGCTTTTCGCCGTTATCGGGATCGCGCTGCTGTTCTCGACCAAGGCCAACGCCTACTTCGATCGATGACCATCGGGACGCAGGGGATCTAGGCAGCGCGAGCTCCCGATCCGCCCGCGCTGCCTGCCGATTCAGTGCCGGAAGAACTCGTTCGCACGCCCTGTGTAGAGAAGCGCGATCCCGATCAGTGCCACGAGTCCTGACAAGATCGGCGCCACGAAATTGGCCGGGTTGGCGAGGAGAGCGAATATCGCGGTCAGCAGCGACAGCACGAAAGAGATCGTGACGAGGATGCGGGCGATATTGCTTCCGCTGAAGAGGAAGAACGCGACGATGAAGGAGATCACTCCGACGACGATCGCGATCCACGCAGATTCGGTCCCCACGCCCTGCGGGCTCAGCACGCGCGTCAGGACGAGGATCCCCGAAATGATTTGAGCGATGGCCCCGATCCACGCGAGGACCGCAATGAGGACGACTCCGCCCGGACGCTGACCGGCCATCACCCGTTCTCCCCATCCGTCTCGCCGGCGGTTTCGTGGGCGTCTACCTCGCCCAGCAAGTCCTTCAGTCCCAGTCCGCCGACGTTCTGCGCCTCGACCTCGAGAGTGGTCCCGGTCGTCGTGTCGGTGAGACCGATGACCACGACGGTTCCGCGTCGGTGCTTCGAGACCTGCAGGTCGCCGCGTTCGATGTGGGCGACGGGGTGCAGGCGCTTCCAGCCGCCGACGAGACCCGTGCTCTGGCGGCCGAGCACGTAAAGCCGCTTGGGCGACAATGCGAGGACGAGCGAGGGATAGCTGCCTTTCGACGCGGCATTCACCCGTTCGCCGATCATGCCGCCCGCTACGCCCCATGCCATCGTGTTGTTGCCCCCGCCCGCCACTCCGGCCGCGGCTCCGAGTACACCGGCAAAGGTGGACCCGCGCGGCATGACAACCGCGACATCGATCACTTCGTCGTCGGGGATGACTGCCTGGGCGCCCTCTCGGGCGTGTTCTTCTCTCGACATCGGTGTTCTTCCCATCCGATCGACCGCCGACCCGAGTGGCCGGACAGTGCCCTTGAGGCGACGCTACCGGATTCGGGACAATCCTGAACAAAATTCTCGGCGGCCTTGACCGACAGATTCGATCGGTTGATAATCCCTGCTTCAATTGACGCCGGGGGAAGCACGCGAATGGATGCACAGGCGCTCGAAAGGGCGATGCAACTGCTGGGGCAGTTCAACGACGAGTTGACGCAGGTCTTCGACAGCGCCCTGGATCAGCGATGGACCGAAATCGAGCAGATGCTGGCGATCTCGACCCTTGCGAGCGATGACAGTGTGACGACCCGACGGCTCGCCGAGGTGACGAGGTTGAATCGCCGGGCCGTTTCGCGCATGATCGGCCGCTTCCGCAGCGGTGGACTCGTCGTCACCCGGGCGTCGGAGATCGACGGACGGGTTGTCGACGTCGTCCTCACCGCGCGTGGCAAACGGGAGACGACGAGGTTACGTGCAGCGGCGACAGAGTTCATCCTCGGCAGCTCCGAGATTGCAAGCGTGATCAGCAAGGGCATGGGTCCTGCCGCCGACCTCACCGCTCGCCCGATGCCGGCGGATGTCATGGATCTCGTTCGTCGGATCTGCGAGGCGGGAGTGTCGCTCGTCCGTTTCATGCCCGACGCGGCGACCCGGGGGCAGCTTGCCGCGCGCCAGCGCGCCGCACTAGTCCACATCGCCTCGCACGAAGGCACACGGCCGAACGAACTATCGTCCTCGCTCGGGGTGTCCCGTGCGGGAGTGGCGTACATCGTCGATCAGCTGTGCGCGAAAGGGTTCGTCTCACGTCATCGCGAGGCAGTCTCCCGAGACCGTCGTGCCGTCATCCTGGAAGCAACGGCCGATGGCGTCGCAGCGGTCGGCGCGGTCCTGGAAGGGATCGCACATCAACGTGAGATGCTCGCCGATCTGTTCGCAGAGGTTGCGACGTGGGCGCCCGCTCCGGAACGGAGATTCGTCGCACGTCCCCTTCTCGCTGGAGACTCGAAGGTTCCCGAGGGCCCCGCCTTTCCTCAATCACATGCATAGGCATAGGCGAGCCCCACCCTGAAAGCCGTGATTCCAGCGCGCCAAGCCTCCGCATGATTCCGGGGTTCTGGCCCCGTCTGAAGTCGCTTTGATCTTGCCTGCGCGGATTCGAGCGCCACTAGGCCCACCAAGTCACCGTTACTCGAGACTTGCTCGCCACCCGAGAGTGTGGTAGAAATCCATCGGACGTGTGACTGGTAATGCAGGCAGGATCCGAACGCAAACGGTGTTTTGCGATCGGGTCCTTTTTTTATTGCCTGGAACCGGCAGCAGAGCAGCCCCGGCCGTCCATCCGACGAAGGAGGAGTACGTTGACCAACGAGGACCTGGCTCGCGAGATCATCGCGGGCGTCGGTGGCGATGAGAACATCGCGACCCTGCAGCACTGCTCGACGCGGCTGCGATTCACGCTCGCCGACAATGCGCGCGTCGACCGTGCACGATTGGAGGCGCTCCCCGGCGTCCTCGGTGTCGTCGTCGGCCCGCAGACGCAGGTCGTCGTCGGTGCCAAGGTCGCCGACGTGTACCGCGCGGTCGAGCGCGAGCGCTCGCCGAAGGATGTCGTAGCGAAGCGTCAGCCGCTCACGGTCAAGCGCGCCGGCTCCGTCTTCATGGAGTTCGTCGTGGGTGTGTTCACCCCCATCATCCCCGCCATCGCCGGTGCCGGTATCTTCAAGTCACTCCTCATCGCAGCCGTTGCGCTGGGGTGGGTGGCCAAGGACAACCCGACGTATCTCACGCTCGCCACCATTCCCGACGCGGTGTTCTACTTCCTGCCCCTTCTCGTGACTTTCACGGCTGCGCGTCGCCTCGGTGTCAACATCCCGCTCGCCCTCGGCATCGTCGGCCTGCTGGTCTTCCCCAACTTCACCACGCTGATCGCGAGCGGGGCCTCCGTCTTCGGCGTCACGGTACCCGTCGTCTCATACGGTACGCAGGTATTCCCGGCGATCCTGACGGTGCTGCTGTTGTGGGCGGTCGAACACTGGGTCACCAAGATCACCCCGGCGCCGATCCGCGTCTTCTTCGTACCACTCGTGTGCATCATCGTCGTCGCTCCGGCGATGATCTTCCTGCTCGGGCCGCTCGGCTTCTGGCTCGGCTCCCTTCTGACCGGCGCGATGCTGTGGCTGCACGCCACGCTCGGCTGGGTGGCCGTGGCGCTGCTCGCGGGAGTCCTTCCCTTCATCATCTCGGTGGGCATGCACAAGGCATTCATCCCGCCGACTGTCGCGACCATCGCCGCGACCGGTCGCGAGTCGTTCTACAACGTGTCCTCTCTCGCTCACAACATCAGCGAATCGGGCTCGAGCTTCGCCGTCGCGTTCCGCACCAAGAACCCGACGCTGCGCGCGACCGCCATCTCGGCCGGCGTCTCGGCGCTCTTCGGCATCACCGAACCCGCCCTCTACGGCGTCACCCTCCAGAACCGGCGCGCACTCATCGCCGTCATCACCGGCGCCGTGACCGCCGGCGCGTACCTCGGACTCACCAACGTCGCCAGCTTCGTCGCGGTGGGCCCTGGACTCGCGAGCATCTCCATGTTCGTGGACGCCGACAACCCGTGGAATCTCGTGAACGCCTTGGTCGGTGCGGCCATCGCCTGGGTCGTCGCATTCGTGGTCAGCCTCGTCCTGTGGCGCGACTCCGCCTCGACCACTTTGCGCGTGCTTGCCGAGAACGCCGCCGTGGCCAGCGACGCCTCCGTCGATACCCTGACACCGGACATCGCCGCAGAAGCGCGCGTCGAGTTGCGGTCGCCCCTCACCGGCCGGGTCATCCCGCTGTCGCACGTCGATGACGCCGTCTTCGCTTCCGCCTCCCTCGGCGAGGGTGTCGCGATCGTCCCGTCCGACGGGCGCGTGCTCGCCCCCGCGGCGGGCGAGATCGTCAGCCTGCTCCCCTCTGGTCACGCGATCGGCCTCCGCACCGACGAAGGCATCGAGGTGCTGGTGCACGTCGGGATCGACACCGTCAAGCTCGCGGGCGAGCACTTCGACGCCCACGTGACGCAGGGAGATCGAGTCGCCGCCGGCGATCTGCTCGTGACCGTGGACCTCGACGCGGTCCGTGCGGCAGGCTACGACGTCACGACCCCGGTCGTCGTGCTCAACAGTGAGGCATGGGAAGTGACGCCGCTGAGCGACGGACCGATCGATGCCGGCGAGCGCATCGCCGCGCTCACGTCGATCAAGGAGACCTCGAATGCCGCTTCCTGACACCTTCCTCTGGGGCGGCGGCATCGCCGCCAGTCAAGCAGAAGGCGCCTGGCGCGAGGGAGGGCGTGGCCCCGCCGTCTCGGATGTGTCGAAGCACCGCCCGAACGCCGATCCGAAGGACTACGCGGCTCAGCACCATGTGAGTCTCGCCTCGATCGAAGCCGCGATGTACGACCCCGACCCGACCTACTACGCCAAAAGGCGCGGGATCGACTTCTACCACCGCTACCCCGAGGACCTCGCGATGTTCGCCGAGATGGGGTTCTCGGTGCTGCGGGTCTCGATCGCGTGGTCGCGGCTGTACCCGACGGGTGAGGAGAGTGAGCCGAACGAGGAGGGTGTGGCGTTCTACCTCAGCCTGTTCGAGGAGATGCGGGCGAAGGGAATCCAGCCTCTGGTGACCCTTGCCCACTACGACGCTCCCCTCCACCTCGCGGTGACCTACAACGGCTGGACCGACAGACGCCTCATCGGCCTGTTCGAGCGTTTCGCGCGCACGTGCTTCGAGCGGTTCGGGCACCTCGTCACGCTCTGGCTCTCGTTCAACGAGATCGACAGCGTGCTGCGGCATCCCTTCACGTCCGGAGCGATCATCGAGGAGAAGGTAGAGGGTTCGCTCGAGCAGGCCTGCTACACGGCGTTGCATCACCAGCTCGTCGCGTCGGCACGGATCACGGCGTCGCTTCACGAGCTGCACCCCGACGCGAAATTGGGCTGCATGCTCACGATGCTGACCACGTATCCTCTGACGTGTCACCCGGATGACGTGGCCGCGACTCAGGCGAAAGAGCGCCTGAAGTATCTCTCCAGCGACGTGCAGGCAGGTGGGGCGTACTCGCCGCTCGCGCTGCGCGCACTCGCGCAGCGCGGAGTGACGATTCCGATCGAGCAAGGGGATCTCGACGTCCTGCGCGAGAACACGGTGGACTTCGTGTCGTTCTCGTACTACATGTCGATGACCGAATCGGTCGACCCCACCGTGGAGCGGACGCCGGGCAACACGGTGTTCGGAGTGAAGAACCCCTATCTGCCTTCGACCGACTGGGGATGGCAGATCGACCCGGTCGGCCTGCGCATCTCGCTCCTCGCACTCTACGATCGCTATCGCAAGCCGCTGTTCATCGTCGAGAACGGTGTCGGCATGCGGGATGTGCTCACCGAGGACGGCAAGGTGCACGATGACTATCGGATCGCGTACCTGCGTTCGCACCTGGCCGAGATGATCACCGCGGTCGATGAGGGTGTGGAGCTGCTCGGGTATGCCTGCTGGTCGCCGATCGACACGGTGAGCCTGTCGACGTCGCAGATGTCCAAGCGGTACGGATTCATCTACGTTGATCAGGACGACGAGGGCCGCGGCAGCGGCGAGCGCATCCGCAAGGATTCGTTCGACTGGTATCGGAAGGTCATCGCGTCCAACGGCGCCGACCTCCAGTGACAGCCGACGAGGGCGACGACCGTCGGCCCTCGTCCGCGTCGCCCTATCCGACGGTGTCGACGGAGACAACCATCATGCAGATCATCAAGAAGGTCCTGAACTCGAGCGTCGTGCTCGTGGAGGACGAACACGGCGTCGAGCGCGTACTGCTCGGCAAGGGCATCGGATTCGCCCACCGCCCCGGCGATGCCGTACCTCCCGGGGCGCATGACCGGGTCTTCGTCGAACTCCGAGAGACCGATCAGCGCAACTTCGTCGAGCTCGTCTCGCAGATCCCGGTCGATTTCGTCGAGCTGGCCCGTCGCATCGTCGCCGACGCCGAGTCGGAAGGTCTGCAGTTCGATCCGCACATCTACCTCGCGCTGACGGACCACCTGCACTTCGCGATCGAACGGCAACGGCGAGGAATCACGATCGTCAATCGGCTCGTGACCGAGGTCCGCAACCTCTACCCGCTCGAGCACCGCGTCGGATTGCGGGCGGTCGAACTTCTGCGGCAGCAGTTCGGTGTCCCGATCCCCAGCGAAGAGGCGGCGAACATCGCCTTCCACCTGGTCAATGCGCAGGTGGGGCGGGAGGATGTGGATGCCGCGGGGGTGGTGTCGCTCGTGGCGTCCATCATCAAGATCGTGACACACGCCAGCACCGTCACCGTCACCGGCGATGACCTCCACGGAGCCCGCTTTCTCACCCACCTGCACTTCTTCGCGGAGCGACTCTTCGCCGAACGCATGCTGGGCGATGACACCTTCCTCCTGCGGACGATGCGCGAGCGCCACGCAGCCGCGGTGACCACAGCGGAGCGAGTGCGCACCTTCATCGATCGCGAGTACGGCGTGGCCGTGCCGGACGAAGAAGTCGCCTACCTCGCCCTTCACATCGCCCGGGCCTCGCTGCCGCCGGTTTCCGCCTGAGTGGCGCCTGGAGCATCGACCTCAGCCGCGAACGCCCGGACCGCCTCTTCCAGCACCGTGAGGAACCACTGCCGGGCGGGCGTGGGATGCAGGGTCGGATTCGCGAACAGGCGCACCTGAAAGCCTTCGACCAGATCGTCCAGGGGACGTGCGCGCAAGGGCCAGCGCCGTGCGAACATGCCCGCGATCCGACGAGGCACGATCGCTGCACCGCCGGATCGCACGAGGGTCTCCGGCAGAGTGGAGAAGTGGTGGGCGCGCAGCACGGCCTTCGGGGAGATGCCGGCGTCGTCGAGCGCACGGCCGATGCGGTCATGGCCGGAGGAGGTGTCGATCACCGCGAGACGTAATGTGGCGAGCTCCGCCGGCCCGACCGCGATGCCGAGCAGACGGTCGGGCCATGCCGCCACGCAGACGTAGGTCTCGTCGAAGAGGTCGACGGTTGCCGTGCGGCCACTGGGCGCGGCGCTGCTGATGGCAGCGTCGATCTCTCCGCTGGCGATCCAGCGATCGACGGCATCGACGTCGACCGGCACGACGTCCAGGCTCACCTCCGGAGCGTCAGTGGACAGACGCTCCATGAGCGCAGGAAGGTAGGCGTACTCGCCCATATCGGTGAGCGCGACTCGGAACCGCGCGTGCGCCGTGTGCGGGTCGAACTCGCGGCCGGTCACCACGTCGTCGATCGCGTCGATCGCCGCCCGAGCGACGGGGTACAGCTGTTCCGCGCGGGCGGTAGGGGCCATGCCTTGCGCTGATCGGACGAAGAGCGTATCGCCGAGGTCGCCTCGAAGGCGTCCCAGCGCGTAACTGACCGAGGGTTGCGTGACATTCAGTACGGCCGCGGCGAGTGTGAGGCTACGCCGCTCGTAGATCGCGACGAACGTGCGCAGCAGACCGAGATCAATGGATGCCACGGAGGTCCTCCCTCACACCCGAACAGTCGGAATAGACAGATTCTATGCGAAGCATCCAAAACATCGTCTGGATCTATCCGTCATCAACGTCTTGAATCGAGGAAGCGCCAGGGTGGACGCGAAAGGGGCAGTGCAATGACGCAAGCGTGGTCACCGCGGCGGATCGCAATCCTGGGAGCCTCCGGTCTGACGGGCGCGGGCCTTGCGCACCAGCTCTCACTGAGTGACGCATACGACGAGATCCTTCTGCTCGACCTGAAGGACAACATCCTCCAAGCGCACGCGATCGACATGCGCGAGGCTCAGATCGTCGCGGGGCGCACGCGGGCGCGCCTTGTCGTCGTTCCCCTCGACCGCGCAGCCGAACAGGAAGCGGTCGACCTCGTGGTATTCGCCGCATCCCTTCCGGAGACGCCGGACGGAAGCCGCGAGGCCTTTCTGGAAGGGAACCTGGGCGTGCTGCGTGCAGTGCAACCGGCGATCTCCGCCCTCGCGGGCGAGAGCGGACTGGTGATGATCCTCACCAACCCGGCTGACGTCCTGGCCACCTGCCTGGCCCACATGAGCGACATCGAACCGGCGCGAATCTTCGGATACTGCCTCAATGACAGCGTCCGATTCACTGCGGCGGTCGCCCGCGAGCTGAAGGTGGACCCGACCCGCATCGACGCCCTCGTCGTGGGTGAGCACGGCGATGGTCAGGTTCCCGTGTGGAGCGCTCTCCGCCTCGACGGCGCTCCCCTGGCCCTCACCAGCGAACAGCGGTCACGCATCGACACCGACGCCCGCGGATGGTTCCGTCGGTGGTCCGAGCTGCGCCCCGGCCGCAGCTCCGGCTGGACGACGCCGCTCGGCTCAGCTCGCACCATTGCCGGGCTCGCGGCTGACGAACCGATGCCGGTAGCGGTATGGCGCGGTGACGACGCCGGAAGCGACTCGCACACCACCCTGCTCGCCGTTGTGCGCGACGGGGTGGTCGTGCCGACGACGCTGGACTACGTGAACGACGCCGAACGCTCGGCCGTCGATGACGCCTCCACCGCACTGGCTGACAAGGTCCGCCGTGCGCGAGAACTCACGCGCTCCGGCGCGGGAAGGGACTGACAGATGACGTTCTTCGACCCTCAGACCTGGAGTGGCCGCTACTTCGACGGCACGTGGGCGGGTGGCTCCGCCACTGCGCCCGTCACCTCTCCTTCCACAGGAGAGGTCATCGGTCACGTGGCCGTCGGCACCGTCGATGATCTCGATCGGACGGTGCACGCGGCGCGGCGAGCACAGATGGAGTGGGCTGCGACGCCCGCCGAGCACCGCGCCGCGGTGATGCGCCGTGCGGCGGCGATCATCGAGGAGAACACCGACACCCTCGCGCGCTGGCTCAGCGACGAGGCCGGCTCCGCGCAGGGCAAGGCCCACTTCGAGGCTGGTCTCGTCGCGAACGAGTTCCACCTCGCTGCGGCGACCGCGATGATGCCGTACGGCCAACTGCTGCGCTCGGCACGGCCGCGGCTGAGTCTCAGCCGCCGCCGTCCGGTCGGCGTGGTCGGCGTGATCTCGCCGTTCAACTTCCCCGGGATCCTGTCCGCGCGATCGATAGCGCCCGCCCTCGCTCTGGGGAATGCGGTCGTCCTCAAGCCCGACCCCCGGACCAGCGTGAGCGGAGGACTGTTCTTCGCCGCGGCGCTCGAGGAGGCAGGTGTTCCCGCCGGCGTGTTCTCGGTTCTTCCCGGAGGGATCGAAGTCGGCTCCGCCCTCGTCGACCACCCCGCTGTGCCCGTCATCTCGTTCACCGGGTCTACGGAGGCCGGGCGTGTCATCGGCGCACGAGCGGGTGAGCTGCTGAAGCGAGCGCATCTCGAGCTCGGAGGCAACAACGCCCTCGTCGTCCTGGATGGTGTCGATATCGCTGCCGCGGCATCCGCGGGCGCGTGGGGATCCTTCCTCCACCAGGGCCAGATCTGCATGACGACCGGGCGCCACCTCGTGCACGAGAGCATCTACGACGAGTATGTCGCCCGGCTCAGCGCGAAGGCGGCAGCGCTGCCGGCAGGAGATCCCTCATCGGGCGCTCCGCTCGGGCCGATCATCGACGAGCGCCAGCGGGACAAGATCGACGCGATCGTTCGCGAGACCGTGGATGCCGGCGCCCGACTGACTGCCGGCGGACAGTACGACGGTCTGTTCTACGAGGCCACCGTGCTGGCGGAGGTGACTCCCGATCACGCCGCATTCCAGAAGGAGATCTTCGGGCCCGTCGCCCCGGTGACGCGGTTCGGCTCGATCGACGAACTCGTCGAGCTCGTCTACGCCAGCGAGTACGGGCTCTCGCTCGGCATCCTCGCCAAGGACGCCTACCGCGCCTACGAGCTCGCCGATCGTCTGCCGAGCGGCATCCTTCACATCAACGATCAGACGGTGGACGACGAATCGCAGGCACCGTTCGGCGGCGTCGGGGCATCAGGAACGGGCGCGCGCTTCGGCGGTCACGAAGCGAACATCGAGGCGTTCACCGAGACCCAGTGGGTCACCATGCAGGCCGACGTCGCGACGTATCCGTTCTGACCGGCACGAGAGGATCGCCATGTCTGCTCCTGAGGTCGCTCACGCGTTCTACGAGGTCCTCCGCGCCCGCGGAGTGACGCGCATCTTCGGCAATCCCGGCTCGAATGAGCTCACGATGCTGAAGCATCTGCCCGACGACATCCACTACGTTCTCGCGCTTCAAGAAGGAGCGGCGGTCGCAATGGCCGACGGGTACGCGCAGGCGTCCGGCTCGCTCGGAGTCGTGAACCTGCACTCCTCGTCGGGGACGGGCAACGCCATGGGCAATCTGACGAACAGCGCTGCGGCGCACGCCCCGGTGCTGGTGATCGCCGGCCAGCAGAACCGCCGATACGTTCCGATGAATGCGATGCTGACGAACGTCGAGGCGTCGCGGCTCGCCGACCCGTTGGTGAAATGGTCGGCCGAGCCGCTGCGCCCCGAGGACGTGCCGGCGTTGGTATCGCAGGCGGCGCTGCTGGCGATGTCGGCACCGACCGGACCGACCTATGTGTCGATCCCTCTCGATGACTGGGCACATCCGGCCGACGACCGCGTCTCCGGGGCACTGTCGGAACGCTCGGTATCGGCCTCGCCGGTGCTGCCGGAGACGAGCATTGACGAGATCGTCGCCGAGGTGGATGCCGCATCCTCCCCGGCGCTGGTGCTCGGGCCCGGCGTCGACACCGAAGCCGGGTGGCGGGCGACGCGGTCGCTCAGTGAGCGCCGAGGGCTGCCGGTATGGGTGGCGCCGAGTCCGTCACGAGCGCCCTTCCCCACCCGGCACCCGCACTTCCGCGGCATCCTTCCGACGGGCCTCGGGGCCGTGGCCGACCTGCTTTCCGAGCACGACCTGGTGCTCTCTCTGGGCGCTGCGGTCTTTCGCTACCACCAGTTCGTCGACGGAGCCCCGCTTCGCGAAGGAACGCGGCTCATCGCGATCACCTCCGATCCGGGCGAGGCGGCGCGCGCCGCGGCGGGCGCGATCCACGTCGGAGATCCCGCCGACGCAGCCGCGCGCCTGACGGCGCGGGTACGTGCGGGTGACAGGCCGGCGGGACACGGATTCGCACCGGACGCCGCTCCCGCGTCCGTGAACGGACGACACTCGGCGCAAGCCATCCTCGACGCCGTCGACCGCGCGAAGCGCGACGATGCCGTGGTGGTCCTCGAGTGGACCTCTGCCGATGCGCTGTGGGCCCGGTTGTCCTTCGATCGCGCCCAGTCCTACTACTTCCCCGCCAACGGCGGACTCGGGTGGGGACTTCCGGCGGCGATCGGCGTGCAGCTCGCCGATCCCACACGGCCGGTGATCGCCCTCATCGGTGACGGTGCGATGCAGTACACCCCCGCCGCGCTGTGGACGGCCGCCCGCTACGGCATCCCGGTGACGTTCGTGATCGGTCAGAACGAAGAGTACGGCGCATTGCAGCGCTTCTCCCGCATCATGGACGTCCCCGACGGCGGCTACCTCGATCTCGCTGGTCTCGATCCTTGCGCGATCGCGCGCGGATACGGGGTCGAGGCCCACCGGTTCGAGGAACTCGACCAGCTGGAGCAGTTCATCCGCGAGGCGGGCCACGCGACCGGCCCGCGACTCGCGGTGATTCCGCAGTCCTCGCAACGCTGACCCGCACTACTCACCACCCGCCGCGACAAGCCGTTGCGCGGTCTCGACAACGAAGTCAAAGGAGCCTGTCAATGTCCACCGAACCCTCAGACCGGTCGGGCGGTCTCACGCCGACCGGCACGATCGCAGCACCTCGCGATCGTCGCCGAGTCGTTGTCGCCACCGTCATCGGCACCACTGTCGAGTGGTACGACTTCTTCCTCTACGCCGCGGCGGCAGGCCTGGTCTTCGGGCAACTCTTCTTCGCCCCAGCGGGACCTGCTATGGCGCAGGTCCTGGCATTCCTCACCGTCGGTTTGAGCTTCCTCTTCCGGCCGCTCGGCGCGTTCCTCGCTGGTCACCTCGGCGACAGATACGGCCGCCGGGTCGTGCTGATGCTGACCCTCACCCTCATGGGCGCCTCCACCACGCTGATCGGGCTGCTGCCCACCTACGACGTCATCGGCGTCGCGGCCCCCGTGCTGCTCATTCTCCTCCGCGTTCTGCAAGGCATCTCGGCCGGCGGGGAGTGGGGCGGCGCGGTGCTCATGGCTGTCGAGCACGCCCCGAAGACCAAGCGCGGCCTGTTCGGCGCCTCGCCGCAGCTCGGTACGCCGCTCGGGCTGCTGCTCTCCAGCGGCATGCTCGGGCTGATGGCGCTCATCGCTCCGGGCGAGGCATTCCTCGCGTGGGGGTGGCGCGTTCCGTTCCTGCTGTCATTCGTGCTGATCCTCATCGGCTACTACGTACGCAAGAGGGTCGAGGAGAGCCCCGTCTTCCTCGAGCTCAGCGCCCGGAAGGAGAAGACGCGAGCACCCATCCTGCAGCTGTTCCGCAGGCACACCGTATTGGTGCTGATCGCCGCGTTGGTCTTCGCCGGGAACAACGCCGTCGGCTACATGACCACCGGCGGCTACATCCAGCGCTACGCCACCAACCCCGACGGGCCGGTCGGCCTCCCCACCGCCGACGTGCTCGGCGCGGTGACTCTCTCGGCAGCGACCTGGCTGATATTCACGTGGGTCGGCGGATGGGTCGGAGACCGGATCGGCCGTCGGAACACCTACTTCATCGGGTGGGCGGCGCAACTTGTCGGGGTCCTCCTGCTGTTCCCTCTCGTCAATACGGGCAATGTGGCGCTCCTCACCGTCGCCCTCGTCGTCCTCACGGTCGGACTGGGCCTCACCTACGGCCCACAGGCGGCCCTGTACGCGGAGCTCTTTCCGGCATCCATCCGCTTCTCCGGAGTCTCGATCTCCTACGCGCTGGGCGCCGTTCTCGGCGGCGCCTTCGCCCCGACGATCGCCACTGCCCTCGTCGATGCCACGGGAGGCACGACCGCCGTGACGTGGTACCTCGCGGGGATGACGGTGATCGGTTTCATCGCGACCCTGCTGCTGCGGGACCGCAGCGGCATCCCACTCGGTCCAGACCACGAAGCCGAGCAGGCCGTCAGCCCGATCCGCGGACTGATACGCGCCTGAGTTCTTCGATCCCGAACGGCCCCGCTGTGCACCCATGCAGCGGGGCCGCGGGATGGGAATCTCGGCACTTCCGCGGACTGATAGTCTGCGGAGGTTCTGTCCGGCCGAACTGGGGGTTGGCTGTTGCACATGTTCCGTCTGAATGCGCGTCGTCCGCGGACGGTCGCGTCCGTGGGTGCCGTGATGGTGGTCACGCTGGGACTCGCGGTGAGTGGGTGCGCCGCCGCTGATCAGGCATCTCCTCGCCCGGCCGAGCCGACACAAACGTCCGCGGCGAGTGCTTCGGCCAACGCGAGTGCTGCCGCCGCGGGGCCGGACATTGCACGGATCGATCTCTGCGTGTGGGTGAACACATCCCTGGCGGCCATGAATGCCACGTTCGGGTCGGTCAGCCTGGTGTCCGCCGCTCGGGATCAGGTGCTGCGACGCGGCGGCCACGAAGAAGCCGTGAGTTGCGACATCCGCAGTTCCGGTACTGACTCCACGGGCCACGATCAGACGATCGGCACGGTCACCCTCATCAGCGGCGGAGAGCCCGTTGCCGGTGCGGCCCAACGCGGGGTATCCCAGAGCTTCGCCTCCGGGTCCTACGCGGGGATGTCCGCTGTCGAGAACTACCCGGCGGCCTCGCTCGCTGCCGTCCAGCTCGAGAAGGGCTTGGTCCTCAATGTCGAGGGATTGCGCGCCGCTGACAACCAGGACATGGACATGCTCTTCACGAGCGGCGTGAAGCCACTCATCGAGGAGATGCTCAAGCAGCGGGATCAGCACCAGGTCTACGACGTGCAGGAGAACTCGCACGCGGACGCAGAGGCGTTCTGCGACTCTCTGGCGCTGTCATCGATGTCCGACCTCGGTCTCCCCTCCGCGGATGCGACCATCACGACCGCAAGCGGTGTACAGAACTGGGACGGCACCGATCTCGGGGGCGGCGGACCGGTCTTCTCCGGCACCCGCACATGCGGGGTCGAGACGTACGCTGCGAGCACGACAGATCTGTGGAGCTGGAACTCGCCCTTCGGCTCCAAGAAGGGCGCTGCCAGCTTCACGTTCTACTCGTACCCCGATGCGGCGAGCGCGGCGGACGCGTTCAAGGTGATGCAGTTCGGCTCCGCGCTCCCGCACGCGGCCATGGGGGCGTGGATCGCCATCGCCGACAAGAACGGCGGCTCCAGCAGCGGGATGTCCTCGGCGAACGCGGAAAGCGCGATGGCATCCATGACGAAGGCGGTCGAATCGGCTGGACCGCCCGCGCTCGGCGGGGGCGACTAGGTCGGGCCACCCTCAGACGCGCCGGCGACGCCGCGAGACCCACCTCTCGGGCGAAGGTCGATCCCTTGCGGCGAGCGCCGGCATGTCCTCATCGCCCGCGCGTTCTGTGAACGGCGACACCATCCTGGTCACGTCACCACGTCGCCGCTGAGCGAACGGTAGAGCGCAGGGACGGGCGAGAGGCGAGAGGCCGGCCGCCAGCTGCGACGGCTCAGTCGCTCGGCCCGCAGCGCCATAGCCTCATCACCCGTGGCGTCGGCGATTCGCACGAGTGCGTTGGCGAGGTGGACGGCGCCTGTGGTTCGTGCAGCGCGGTCATCGGCGATGAGCTCGATCAGCAACGCGGTCGCACGGCGCATCCGGCGGGCGCCGGCATTCCCCGGAATGCAGGCGGAGTTCACGTCGGCGAGCCGCATCGCGAGATGATGGCGCTCAGTGAGGTGAGCGTGCTCATGCGCGACGACAGCCCGAAGCTGCGCTGGCGACAGGAGAGCGGCGAGACCGGTCGTGATGACGATGGTGCCGCGGCGGTCGGGCACGGAGCACGCGAAGACCTCGTTCGACTCGCACAGTCTCAACTCCGTGCGCCGGTCGAGCGCGCGTGCGGAATGGGGCAGCGCGAGGAGGGCACCGCGGTTGCGGCGCGAGGCGTCGCCGACGCCGCCGCCACCCACAGCCACCATCGCGCACGCCCCGCCGACGATCGCCAAGGCGATCCACCCGAGCACCGTGACGACCACGGATGCGCCGCGCGCATCCTGGGTGACGGCGAGGGTATGCAGCACTGCGATGACGACGGCGAGTACGGCGGCGGCGAGGCCTGCGGCGAATGCCGCATGCCACAGGGTCAGCGCGAGTCGCGGTCGCAGAACCTGCCACCGCCCGTGCGTGAGCAGGCGCGGGCTGAGCCAGACGACGACGGTCGCCGTCACGAGCAGACCACCGAGGATGAACACTCCGCTACTCTCCACGGCGCGGCTTCAGCGCCGACCGCAGGAGCTGGGCGTCGGCGTCCCCGAGATCACCGGCGAATTTCAGGAGCACGGCGCGCCGATCCTCGTTCTGCTCGAGAGCGAGAAGCATCGCGGCACTGGCGCTCTCCGCCGCGCTCTGGGCGGCAGCGAACCGCACCTTACGGGGCGATTCCTGGAACCGGATCACGTCGCCCTTGTCGTACAGCCTGTCGAGCGCGGTCAGCACGGTCGTCGTCGCGGGAGTCTCACCCGTTACGGCATCCCTGATCTCGTTCGCGCTCATCGGGGTCGTGCTCTGTCGGAGGATGCGCAGGATGGCGCCTTCGAGCTCACCGCGGTTCCTCGTTCTGATGCCGGCCATGGCCACCTCCACACGCGATTCTACGAGATGTGGAGCTGGCTCGGGTTTCACCACGTAAACTACGTGCTGTAGAGATCTGAAGCGACCAGAAAGGGGAAGCCATGTCTGCGAACGGCACCTCACGGAGCGTGTTCGAGGTGGAGGGGATGACCTGCGAGCACTGCCGCGCGTCTGTCACCGAGGCGCTGGCCGAGCTCCCGGGCGTGGAGGCGGTGGAGGTGGACCTCGCCTCCGGCCGGGTCGAGGTGGACCACAGCACCGAGTTCGCCGCATCGTCCGTCCCCACAGCCGTCGAAGAGGTCGGCTACCGCATCCGCGCGTGACGACGGGCGACGCACACGTCGAGCTGAAGGCGTATCAGCGCCCGACGATCCGGCGGAACCGCGCCGGGATCGTGGCGATCGCGGTGGTCTTCGTCGTGCTCGCTTTCGCCGTGCCACTCCTCACGACGGCGATGGCGGGCGACACGTGGTACGCGAAGCTTTTCCGCGGCTACCCCGGCTCCCTGACCGCGATGCTGGCGTCGGGACTGCGCACCGCTGTCGACCTCGCCGGCTGGGTGACGACCGGCTCGCTGGTCGCCCTGATGTTCGTGCTCGGCCGTCCCGGACGTCGCCGCCTCGACGTCGACACGGAGCCGGAGTGGCGGATCGCCCGCATCGCCTCGCTCACCTGGGCGATCCTTGCTGCGGTGATGATCGGAGTGGATGCCGCCGACGCGAACGGCGCCTCGCTGTCGCAGCTGTTCATCCCCGGCGGGCTCGCCTACCTGATCCAGGCGACCTACCTCCCCGCGGCATGGATCGTCGTGTTCCTCCTCATGACGACCGTGACGATCTGCATCCAGTTCGCACAGCGATGGACCGGGCTCCTCGTCCCGCTCGCACTGTCGGCGCTCTCCCTGCTCGCCCCCGTCGTCGTCGGCCAGGTGCTGGTGGGCCCTGACCACGACTACGGGTCGGATGCCGCGACCTTCCAGACGCTCGCCGCCGCGGCGCTGTTCGGGACGATCGTCGTCCTCGCCCTGCGGGTCGCCGGCGGGCGGCTGCTGCGGCCCGTGACCCTCCGACGGACGTGGCTGGTCTCAGCGGGATCCTGGACGATCATCGTGCTGTCGGACGTCGTCATCACGCTCTTCAAGCTCGCCGGGCCGGGCGGGACGAACCCGACAGCGCTTCTGATCGGCCTGCGCGCGCTGGTGCTCATCGCGGTCGGGGCCGTCCTGGTCGTGCTCTGGCTGCGACGAAACGCGCTCACCGATCGCACCATCAGGGTCGCCCTGACGCTCGGCGTCGTCTCGGCTGCGGGTTACGCCGGGCTCACCGCTGCGATGCTGCGCGTGCCGCCGCCCGTGTACTTCACCCCCACGAGCATCGAGCAGCTCTACTTCGGCTACGACCTTCCCGGCGCCCCGACCTTCGCAGCTCTCGCCGTGCAGTGGCGCCCGAACATCCTGTTCCTCGGCATCGCCGTCGCCGCCGTGGCGGTCTACCTCTTCGCGGTCGCGCGCCTCCGTCGCCGTGGTGACGCGTGGCCCGCCGGCCGCACCGCCGCCTGGGTGCTCGGCTGGGTGATCGTGGTCATCGCCACGAGCTCGGGCGTCGGCAAGTACGCGGGTGCGAGCTTCGCCGTCCACATGGCCGCGCACATGACGCTGAACATGCTCGCGCCGGTCTTCCTCGTGCTTGGCGGCGTGATCACGCTGATGCTGCGGGCCACCCGGCCCGCGGCGCGCGGCGAGGCCGCCGGCCCGCACGAGTGGATCACTGCGGTTCTGCACTGGGACGGGCTCCGGCTGGTCTTCCATCCCCTGCGCGTCTTCGTGGTCTACATCGCGACCTACTACGTCCTGTACTTCTCGCCGCTGTTCGAGACCTTCATCCGCTACCACTGGGCGCACCGCCTCATGGACGTCGAGTTCCTCGCGATCGGCTACCTCTTCTTCGCCCTCATCATCGGGGTCGACAGACCTCCGCGACCGCTCCCGCCGATCGGCAAGCTCGGGTTCACGCTCGCGGCGATGCCGTTCCACGCGTTCTTCGGCGTCATCCTGATGACCGCCGCCGTTCCTGTCGCCGCCAACTTCTACAAGACGGTCGACCCCACCTGGATGGGCGACCTGATGTCGACGCAGTACGTCGGCGGCGGCATCGCGTGGGCCGGCGGCGAGATCCCCCTGCTGATCGTCGTCGTCGCGCTCGGCATCCAGTGGGCGCGACAGGACCAGCGCGAGGCGCGACGCAAGGACCGTCACATGGATACCGGGCTCGACGACGACTTCGAGGCCTACAACCGGATGCTGCGAGAGCTCGAGGAGCGCTCGCACGGTCGCCAGCCCACCGCGGTGACGACGCCCGCCACATCCCCTTCCGAGGAGAGCCAGCCATGAGTGCACAGATCGCGGAGACCACGGCCGTCGACGCGCCAACGAGCGTGCTCGAGCTGTCGATCGGCGGGATGACCTGCGCCGCCTGCGCGGGCCGGGTGGAGCGGGCGCTCAACAAGGTCGACGGCGCGACCGCCACCGTGAACTACGCGACCGAGCGGGCGATGGTCGCGGGCCTGCGCGCCGATCGTGCCGACGAGGCCGTCGCGGCCGTGCGCAAGGCCGGCTACGACGCCGCCGTGCGCGTGGACGGCGACGACGAGTGGTCGCGTCGCGCGTCCCTCGACCGCATCGTTTCGCTCCGGCGGCGCCTGCTCGTCTCGGCGCTGCTCGCGTTCCCGCTGATGGATCTGACCCTGGTGCTCGCGCTGGTTCCGAGGCTGCGCTTCCCCGGCTGGGAGCTCTTGTGCATCGTCCTCGCGATCCCGATCGTGACGTGGGCGGCATGGCCGTTCCATCGCGCGACCCTTCGCAACCTGCGCCACGGATCGGTGACGATGGACACACTCGTCTCCCTCGGGATCGTGGTCTCCTTCGGCTGGGCCTGCGCGACCGCGCTGATGGGCGAGGACGCCGGCACCTACTGGCTCGGCTACGGGATGACGCCCGCCGGGGCGAGCTCCATCTACCTCGACGTCGCGGCCGGTATGACCACGTTCCAGCTGGCCGGCCGCTACTTCGAGACCCGCTCCCGCCGCCGCGCGGGGGACGTGCTGGACGCACTGTCCGCTCTCGCACCGGATACCGCGCGCGTCGTCCGAGACGGCGTCGAGAGCGTCATCCCCGCCGCCGCGCTCCGCCCGCGAGATCTGATCGTCGTCCGCGCCGGCGAGGCGATCCCCGCGGACGGCACCATCGTCGAGGGCCGTGCCGCCGTCGACACGAGCGCTCTCAGCGGCGAGCCCGTCCCGCGCGACCTCGGGCCGGGCGACATCGTCGCCGCCGGGTCGATCAGCCGCGACGGCCGGCTCGTGCTGACCGCATCCGCCATCGGAGCGAACACCCAGCTGGCGCAGATGACCGCGATGGCCGAGCACGCGCAGGCGTCGAAGGCGCGCGTGCAGGCACTCGTCGACACCGTCGTGCAGTGGTTCGTCCCTTCGGTGATCGTTCTCGCAGCACTCGTCACCGCGGGCTGGCTGCTCGGCGGCGCCTCCCCGACCCGTGCCGTCGGCATCGGGATCTCGGTCCTCATCATCGCGTGCCCGTGCGCGCTGGGTCTGGCCACCCCGACCGCGCTCATGGTCGGGGTCGGCCGCGGCGCGCAGCTGGGCATCCTCATCAAGGGCCAGGCCGCGCTCGAGGCATCCGGACGGATCGACACGGTCGTGCTCGACAAGACGGGCACCCTGACGCTCAGCACGCTGCGTGTGACGTCGACCGCGGTCGCCCCCGGGCTGGACGAGCTCGAGGTGCTCCGGATCGCCGCGGCGGTGGAGACCGGGTCGGAGCATCCGGTCGGGGCGGCGATCGTCGCGCACGTCCACGGCCGCGCGACCGATCTCCCCGAGCCGAGCGAGCTCCGCACCCTCCCGGGACTCGGCGCCGCAGGCGTCGTCGACGGGAGGGATGTCGCCGTGGGCGGACCGGCGCTCCTCGCCCATCTCGGGATCGGAGAGCCGGAATGGGCCGCCTCGCTGATTGCGGATGCGGCGGACGACGGTTCATCCGTGATCTTCGTCGTCCGTGACAGCCGGGTCGTCGGCATCGCCACGGTCGTCGACGAGGTGCGGCCGACGGCGCGCGACGCGGTCGAGCGACTGACGGCCATGGGGCTGCACACCGTTCTCCTGACCGGCGACAGTCCGGCCGCAGCGCAGCGGGTCGGGGCCGAGCTGGGCATCGAGGATGTGCGGGCCGGCGTGCTCCCGACCGAGAAGGCGCGCACGATCGAGGGCCTGCAGGGCGATGGGCACCGCGTCGCGATGGTCGGTGACGGCATCAATGACGCAGCCGCCCTCGGGACCGCCGAACTCGGAATGGCCGTCGTCAGCGGCACCGACATCGCCATCAAGTCGGCCGACATCGTGCTGGTGCGTGACGACCTCACTGTCGTCGCGGACGCGATCGCACTCGCCCAGCGCACCCTGCGCACCATTCGCGGCAATCTCGTGTGGGCGTTCGCCTACAACATCGCCGCCATTCCGATCGCGGCCGCGGGGCTGCTCAATCCGCTCATCTCAGCGGCGGCCATGTCTCTCTCCTCCGTCCTCGTGGTCTGGAACAGCCTTCGCCTGCGATCCGCGCGACTGCGCCGATGAGATGAATTAGCTCTACGTAATGTAGAGTTATTTCATGATTCCGGATCCCGTGCTCGCTTGGGTGTTCACGGTGTGCTTCGGCGCGACCGGCGTCGTATCGCTTGTCGCGCTGGTGCGGTCACGCACATGGACGGACCGCGGCTCCTACTTCGCCCATGTGCTCATGAGCGTCTCGATGGCCGTCATGCCGTGGGCGTGGTCCATGGCGATCCCGGCACTCCTGCAGATCGTCGTGTTCACCGCCGCAGCCCTCTGGTACGTGGGGCTCGCGGTGCTGCGCCCGCAGACCCATGCCGGCCCCGAAGGACCGGGCCACCATCATCGGACCGGCTACCTCGTCTATCACGCGGCGATGATGGCGGCCATGGTCTGGATGAGCGTCCTGATGACGCTGATGATGGGCGGCGGCACCTCCGGCGACCACATGCACGACATGGGCGGCATGGACATGGGCGGGGCGGGAACCGCGGTGATGACCGGGCTGTGGGCGCAGCCGGTGTGGGCCGTGATCGTCACCGTCGCGTTCGTCGCGATGTTCGTCGCCGCCGCCGTCTGGTTCCTCGTCGATCTGGTCCGCGCGCCCGAAGGCCCCACCCCTACCGCTCCCCTGTCGCCGATAGCGCAGACGCTCCTGAACCTCGTGATGGCGATCGGCATGGCCGCCTCGTTCCTCGTCATGGGCTGAGATCCCCCATCCACCACTGAAAGGAAACCGCAATGAGCACAGCACACCCCCGGCGCCGACGGCTCGGCATCGTCGGCGCTGCCGCGGCTGTGGCGGCAGCGATCGTGATCGCCGTCGCCGGTCCGGCATCAGCGCACGTCCGTGTCGACGGCAACCCGACCGCGGGCGGCTATGCCGTCCTCACCTTCCGCGTCCCGACGGAGTCGGACACGGCCTCGACCACGAAGCTGGTGGTGACCTTCCCGAAGGAGACGCCGATCATCTCGGTCTCGACGCAGCCGAAGACCGGGTGGACGGCTCAGGTCGCGACAGCGAACCTTCCGGAGCCGAAGACCGATGACGATGGCAACAAGATCACCACGTATGTCACGTCCGTGACCTGGACGGCTACGGGTCCGGGGATCAAGCCGGGCGAGTTCGACACGTTCGCCGTCTCTGCGGGGCCGATCCCGAAGGTGGACTCGCTCGTCTTCCCCGCGGCGCAGACCTACAGCGATGGAAGCGTCGTGAACTGGGACCAGATCGCCCAGGGAGACACCGAGCCCGAGCATCCCGCGCCCACGGTGACGGTCTCCGCGGCAGGCGCCAGCACCGACGCGCACGGCGCGGCATCCGCGAGCCCCTCCGCCGAAGCGGGCGCGATGGACATGAGCGGCTCGACGGACTCCGGAGCGGGACTGGGTCTCGGGATCGCCGGCCTCATCGCCGGCGTGCTCGGCCTGATCCTGGCGATCGTGGCACTCATCCGGGGCAGCCGTCCGAAGGCCACCGAGAGCAAGTGACCTCCCGCGCACGGATGGTTCGCGGAGGCGGACGACGCGCGTCGCTCGCCTCCGCTGCCGCCGTGGCGGTGCTGGTGCTGTGGCAGCTGCTCGCCGTGGCAGCCCCCGCCTCGGCGCACGCCGTGCTCGTCTCGAGCGACCCGCAGGACGGGTCACGCGTGACGAGCGCTCCCACACGAGTGACCTTCACCTTCGACGAAGCGGTGCAGCTGCCGACGGATGGCACCGCGGCAGTCTCCGACAAGGGTGGCGCCGCGGGGCGAGGCGCAGCGATGCTCGGCCCGGGTGGCCACGAGGTGATCGTTCCCCTTCGCGCTGATCTGCCCGACGGCGCGTATACCGTGAGCTACCGCGTCGTGTCCGCTGACGGCCACATCGTGACGGGCGCGATCAGGTTCGGGGTGAACGCCGACCCGACCGTGGCGCCCGACATCGCACCGGCGACGGTCGATCCGCTTCAGGTGATCGCCGGCGTGGCGCAAGGGGCTGTCTACCTCGGGGTCTCGATCGCCGGGGGCACCGTCCTCGCCCTCCTCGTCCTGTGGCCACGCACCCGACAAGGTCGGACCGCGGCGACGCTGAGGTGGTCGGGTTGGGTGCTCGTCGCGTGTGGAACGCTCGTGCGCCTCTTCATCGCCGGCCCTGCAGCGGCGGGGTCCGGGTGGCCGGGGATCGTGCGCTTGGACGGGTTCGCGACGACGCTCCACGAGGCGGGCGGGGTCGCGGGGCTCGTCCGCGTTGCACTGCTGCTCGCCCTCGTGCCATGGATGACGCGTCCGCGACGCGGTGCGCGCGGACAGCGCGCTCTTGCTGCGGCCCTGACCGTCGGAGTCCTGGTGACGATCGCCGTCGACGGGCATGCGGTCGGCGCCTCTGACTGGTGGCTGGCTGTTCCCGCCACCGTCGTGCATCTCGCGGCGATGTCGATGTGGATCGGCGGCCTCTGCGCGCTGGTGACGCTCGTGCTTCCCACGATCAGCGGAGCGGCGCCGGACCTGACCTCGATGCGGAGGTGGTCGAGGGTCGCGTTCTCGAGCGTCGCGGCGTTGATTATCAGCGGCGAATACCTCGCGTGGCGCCAGATCGATCCGGTCGAATCGATCACTGCGACCGCTTACGGCGTGACACTCCTCGTCAAGCTCGCCGTGGTCGCCGTCGCTCTCGTTCTGGCTGTGATCTCGCACCGCCGGCTCATCCGACGCGCGGCACCGGACGGCTCGATCGAACGCCGCCGGGCGAAGCGGCTCGTCGGGATCGAAGCCGCTGCCACGATCGTCGTCGTGATCGTGACCACTCTCCTCGTGTCCCTGCCGCCCGCACGGACCACCTACGGCCCGGAGACCACCGTCACCGCCCCCGTCGGCACCGCATCCGCCGTGATAACGATCGATCCCACCCACACCGGCCCGCAACGGATCTCCGTCCGCCTCGAGTCGGCATCGGGGGCGGACGTCGAGCCGAAAGCGGTCAGCGGAACGATCGGAACCGACAGCGTGTCCGGCGTATCCCTCACCTTCACCCGCCACAGCTCCGGAGGGTGGACCTCAGCTGCCATCGCTCCGATCGCAGGCACATGGACGCTTCAGCTCACCGTCGACCTCGGGGATGCCGGCACCTACGCCACATCCGCCCGCTATCAGGTCTGGGGTTGAGGCTTCGCGATCGCGCCGCATCCGGATCTGCGCACCCGACCCGCCGCCTTGCCGCTTGGTAATGTTCGTGAGTGACCGAGCTCGACGACCGCATCCGCGCTCTGCGGAATCGGAACAGCACCGCGACGCGAGCCGCCGGCGCGATGATCCGCTACGGCTCGCCCGCCTATCGAGCCGTGACACCCGATCCGAAGGTGTCCGCGCTCGTCCGCGACTTCACCGGCCGGCTTCGCAGCACCGCGGGCGCCTCCGGCTACTTCTGGGTGGAGACGGATGCCGGTCGGACTGTTCACCTCCGTCACCCCAAGCCGCGCGGCGGCGGCTCGGGCCGCCGCGAACGCCGGGCGGCGTGGAAGCAGCACGAGCACAACCGAGAAGCAGACAGTCGAGGCGACGCACGGCTGCTGACGATCGGGGATAGCTACCAGCAGTGGCTCTACCACTTCGTCTGCATCGAGGGACGCTGGTCACCGGCGGAAGAACTGACCCCAGGCGGAAATCGGTGGCTCACTGTCGGCCAGACATCTGGTTCCCTGAGCATGCTCGAGCGCTACATGGCGGAGTATCTCGGCCACTCCTGACGGGCCAGCCGATTCCCGGGCGATGTAGATCGGTCGCTCACTCACGCCGTCGGAGCGCCCTGTCATGATCAGGGCCATGATCGGAGGATTCACCAGCAGCGGCGCGCCGATTCGGAGGACGCCGTCAGAATCCGGTGGGTGTCCGAGGAGTGTAGGCGGCTTCGAGCTGGCGGGTTTCGTCGTCGGTCAGGCGGATGTCGAGGGCGGCGATGGCGTCGTCCAGGTGATGGGGCTTGGTCGCGCCGACGATCGGTGCCGAGACAGCGCTCTTGCCTGCGACCCACGCGAGGGCGATCTGCGCCATAGAGACCCCGCGAGCGGCGGCGACGTGCTCGACGGCATCCACGATCTCCTTGTTGGAGCCCTGATTGAGGGATGCGCCGAACCGATCGAGCTCGGCGCGCCCCGACCCATCTGCGCCCCAGGGGCGTGTGACGTAGCCACTGGCCAACGGCGCCCAGGGGATGACGCCGACACCGGTGGCCCGGCAGTAAGGGTGCATCTCGCGTTCTTCTTCGCGCTGCAGGAGGTTGTACTGGTCCTGCATGGACGCGAACTTCGTCCACCCGTGCAGCTCGGCGGTGTGCTGCAGCTCGGCGAATTGCCAGGCCCACATGCTGGATGCACCGATGTAGCGTGCCTTGCCGGCCTTGACGATGTCGTGAAGAGCCTCCATCGTCTCCTCGATGGGCACGTTCGGGTCGAAACGGTGGATCTGATACAGGTCGACGTAGTCCGTGCGGAGACGGCCCAGTGACTCGTCGATGGCGCGCATGATGCCGATGCGCGACAGTCCGTGTCCGTTGCGGTAAGCGCTGGTGGGAGCGAAGACCTTGGTGAAGATCTGCACGCTCTCTCTCGGGCCGAGCTCGCGCACGAGTGCGCCGGTGACCTCCTCGCTCGAGCCGGCGGCGTAGTTGTTCGAAGTGTCGAACGTCGTGATCCCCGCGTCGTACGCCTTCTGGACGATCGGGCGTGCCTGATCGATGCCCAGCACCCACGAGTGGCTGCCGCGATCCGGGTCACCGTAACTCATCATGCCTAGCACCGCAGCACTGATCTCCAGGCCCGACGTTCCCAGCCGAACGGTGTGCATTGCTCGCTCCTTCGCAATGGCGCCCGCGGACGCGAGCATTTAATCAGCATAACTGATTAACAGCACTGCTGATGACCCTCGCTAGGATTGACGCATGGTCGCTTCACGGGATGCCAACCCGGAACGCGCCGCGCGTCTGCGCCGGGCGACGGGCCTGCTCTTTCGACGCATCAGGTCCGAAGCCCACGGGGCGAGCGGTCTGACGCTGTCGCAGGAGTCGATCGTCGCGCTGCTCATCGACGCTCCTGGGGGACTCACCATCGCCGAGCTCGCCCGTGTCGAGGGGGTGCGAGCACAGACGATGAGTGTCGCGATCACGACGCTCGAACGCCGCGGCTTCGTACGCAGAGCATCCGATCCCTTGGACCGACGCCGCACGATCCTGCACGCAACAGCCAACGGGGTTGCCGCACTGAATCGCTCCCAGGAGCTGAAGCAGCGTTGGCTCGAAGACGCTCTCGATGGGTGTGCAGCGGAGGACCTCGAGACACTCGACGACGCCATGAGCGTCATCGAACGCATCATCGCTCGATGAGCCGACCCGGTTCTCGGCCGGTCCGGTTCAGCGGTCGGTGGCGAACTGCTGGCTTCCGAGCACGGTGAGCAGTTCGAGCTTGCCCGCGGCCTCGCTGCGCGGCGGAGCAGTCAGCACGAGCAGCGCCTGGGACTCGTCCTCGGTGAACAGCACCTGGCAGTCGACCTCGATCTCACCCAGCTCGGGGTGGATGAGTGTCTTGTGGTCGGCGAATCGGCGGTGCACTTCGAACTGATCCCAGAGAGCGGTGAACTCCGGGCTCCGGTCCGTCAGCGCGCGCACGAGTTCCGCGGCGCGCGAGGTGGGCCCCATCGCGCCGAGCGCGGCACGGAGGGATGCCACGTGCGCGCGGCTCTGCCGGTCTCGATCGCTCTCGGGGTAGCGCCGGCGCTCCGTGTCGGGACGGACGAACCAGCGGTAGACCTCACTGCGCTCCAGACCGGTGTAGCGGCTCACGTCACCGAACAGCGCGAGGGCGGCCTCGTTCTGCACCAGTGTTTCGCCGAGGACGGAGATGATGAGCGCGGGTGTGTCGGTCAAGCGGTCCAAGACGCGCAGCAGCGCGGGCGCCACATAGTCTCCGCTGCTGTGCCGGTCGGGCGCGTCGAGCCCGGACACCCGGAAGAGGTAGTCGCGTTCGTCTGGCGTCAGGCGCAGTGCGCGGGCGAGGGAGCCGAGGATCTGCGTGCTCGGCTGGGTGCTGCGGCCCTGCTCCATGCGGGTGTAGTAGTCGGTCGACATGCCCGCGAGCTGCGCGACCTCCTCCCTGCGCAGACCGACCGCGCGGCGGCGCGGACCTGCGACCAGACCGACGTCGCCGGGCTGCAGGCTCTCGCGGCGGCGGGTCAGAAACGTCCCGAGGGCATCACGATCCATCCCCCTAGTCTCAACCCACCCGTCGAGCGGAGACAGGGACCGGCTCTCCCCCGATAACCGCTCCCTGGCACGCATCCTCCGGCGGCCGGACACTCGAGGCATGCACATCAGCGGAAACACCATCTTCATCCCCGGCGCGACCAGCGGCATCGGTCTCGCCCTCGCCCGCGCCCTGCACGAGAAGGGCAACGAGGTCATCGTCGGCGGCCGCCGTACCGAGCTCCTCGCGCAGATCGTCGCCGAGAACCCCGGCATCCAGGCCGTCGAGATCGACACGACCAGCCCCGACAGCATCCGCCGAGCCGCGGATGAGGTGATCGCCGCGCACCCCGAGCTGAACGTGCTCATCGCGATGTCGGGGATCATGCGCGTCGAGGACTGGACCACGCCGGCGGGATTCCTGGACACCGCGGAGGCGACCGTCACGACGAACCTGCTCGGCCCCATCCGGCTCATCGCGGCGTTCATCGAGCATCTCCAGAGCCGCCCGGACGCGACGATCATGACGGTCTCCTCGGGGCTGGCGTTCACCCCCTTGCGGATCACGCCCAGTTACAACGCGACCAAGGCCGCGATCCACATGCTCAGCGAGTCGCTGCGTCTCCAGCTCGCGGGTACGACGGTGAAGGTCTCCGAGCTCGAGCCGCCGTCGGTCGCGACCGACCTCATGCCCGGGCAGCGCGAGAGCGAGTTCGCGATGCCGCTCGACGAATTCATCGCCGAGGTGGTCGGCCTCATCGAGACCGATCCCGACGCCCGTGAGATCCAGGTCGAGCGGGTGAAGTTCCTCCGCTACGGCGAGGCACGCGGCGACTACGACGAGACCGTGGCCGCGCTGAACCACCTCGACCCGCACGGGCGGTGAAAGCACGTCGCTGACCACGGACGAGATGACACGATCCGACGATTCGATTCGGTTCGATTCGAGACGTCCTGAGCACTCGCGCGGCTCGTCGGCTCCGAGCGACCATCCGTGGATCGTGCCCCTGGGAGCTGGACGGGTCATGTCGCGACGGATGATCGTCCAGTCCGATGCAAATTCGCCGTATGACGTACGGATGACGTGCACCAAGCTCAGCAATGTCCATAGGATTCTGAGCTGCACGCGCACGAACGGCGCGAAAGGACGGATGGTTGCGATGGTCACCAGCAGCATCGGGTTCGAACCCGAGGAGATCGACACCTCCGCACCCACGCGATCTGCCCGACTGAAGTGGGTCGTGGTGGTGAATCAGGACGCCCCGGCGGGTCGCGCCGTGAATGCCGCGATCTGCGTTGCGGCGGCAACCGTGGACGCGGTCAATGGTCTCCTCGGGCCCGACGCGGTGGACGGGTCCGGCGCCGCGCATCCCGGACTGCCCTGGGCGGGATGCACCGTGCTCACCGCCGACAACGCCGCACTGCTCGCGATCCGGGCGAAAGCGGCCAGGCGCGGGGACATCTTCCTCGCGGACATGCCGGAGGCGGCGCAGCAGACCCGCGTCTACGACGAATACCTCGACACGATGCGCTCGAGCGACGCCGAGGAGATCACCTACGTGGCACTGAGCCTGGTCGGCCCTCGAAACCCGGTCGACAAGATCGTCGGTCGTCTCCCCTTGCTGCCGTGACCGATTCGGACGGTACTCTGCGTAGGTCACACGGGAGACGGAGATCGCTGTGAAGTTCGACGCCGTTGATCGCGCGCTGCTGCGCGAATTGCAGGATGACGCCCGCCAGACGAACCGCGATCTGGCGGCGAAGGCGGGCGTCTCGCCGACGACCTCGCTCGAGCGCATCCGCCACCTCCGTGAGCGCGGGGTGATCACGGGTTTTCATGCCGCAGTCGACCTGGATGCGGTCGGCCGGTCGGTCCAAGCGCTGATCTCGGTCCGCGTGCGGCCTCCGTCGCGACCCAACATCGAAGGGTTCCGCGAGTTCGCCTCGTCGCTCCCCGAGACGATCGGGCTCTTCGTCATCTCCGGAACCCACGACTTCCTCATCCACCTCGCGGTGCCGGACGTCGACGCCGTCTACGCCTTCGTGATCGACCAGCTCACGGCGCGACCCGAGGTCGCAGACGTACAGACGACGCTCGTGTTCGAGCACGTGCGATCGGAGCACGTCGACCCGTCGTGAGCCGTCGCCGGACGGCTTCCTCTCAGTCGCGCAGGGGCGACCCGCTGACGTCGAATCGGAAGCCACCGAAGACGCCCGACAGGAGAGGCCGAGCGGCGGCGATCGCGGCCTGGACCTCGGGTCGGGTCAGCGAGGCCTGATGAGCCTCGGCACTCACCCACATCTCCATCACGAAGACGGTGTCCGGTTCCTGCTCGTTCGACCCCACCTCGTACGCGAGACAGCCGAGGTCGGTGAGAACATCGCTGCGCTGTGTGAGGTGCGCGATGAGCGCCTCCCGCTGACCGGGGACGACACCGAGCGTTCCGACGTTGATGAAGGTCATGGACGAAGGCTACCCAGATGCCCGGGGGATCCGATGCCCTCTCCCCCGACACGGATAGCGTGGGTGCGTGCTCGACGTCACCTACCCCGAAGTCGGCGCCACCGGCGGGCCGCTCCCCGCGGGCTACCGTCACCTCCGGGCGACGCGGCGGGTCGGTCACGGCCGCGGCTTCTTCGAGCGCGCTGCCGACGAGCTCCTGAGCGGCGCAGTCCAACGCCGGGCCGGTGCATCCGTCGATCTGTCGGACGTGCCGCTGCGTGAAGGCACCCAGGTGCTGATGCGGCTGCGCCTCGGCCCGCTCCGCTTCCGCGCGCCGTGCCTCGTGGTCTGGGCGACCAGGACGGCCGACCTGTGCGGCTTCGCCTACGGAACCCTGCCCGGCCATCCGGAGCGAGGCGAGGAGCGCTTCGAACTCCGTCTCAGCGAGAACGACGAGGTGACGTTCACGATCGTCGCGTTCTCGACTCCCGCACGATGGTTCACCCGGCTCGGCGGCCCCCTGGCACGGCGCGTTCAGGCCCGCATGACCCGCAGATACCTGGGGTCGCTCGACATCACCGGAGGTACCGGGACGGACGCCTGAGCGGATGTCGCCGACCACGAGCCGCCCCGAGAGATGAGCCCTAGTGGGCCGGCGCGCACAGTCTCCAACTCCCGACGACCGCGCGATGGTCGCTCCCGTCGATGTGGAAGCTGGCCCAGTCCGTCGGCATCGCGCCACGCGCGAGGATGTGGTCGATCGCGGTGAACGCGGGCACGGGCTTCTCCTGCGGCCAGGTGGGCCACGGTATCGGACCGGCTGCCTGCTCCGCATCGCGCAGCGAGGAGGCCAGCCTCCGGAAGACCGGATGCGCGAACGACGAATTCCAATCGCCCGCGACCACGAGGCGTGAGTCCGGAGTTCGCTGGAGCCACTCGTCGATGGCGGTGAGCCCGCGGTACCAGTCGTGCGGCTGCCCCACCGGCGAGGGTGGATGCACACCGGCCACGCGCATCCGGCTCCCATCCGGGAGGGTCGCGATCGCGGTGACCTCGTCGAAGACGCTGCCCGGGATGTCCTCTTCATCGTGCAGCGGGTAGGCGGAGAGGATGACGCTCCCGTTCACTCCGCCGGGGGTCACTTCGCGCGTGCGATAGGGCAGCACGGTGTCGAGACCGTGTCGATGCAGGACCGCGTCGATCAGTGCCTCATCCGTCTCCACCAGGATGACGACCCGAGCCCGCTCCGAGCGGATGAGCGCGGCGAGCTGAGCGGGATCCGCGTGGGCGAACTTCGCATTGAAGGACAGCACCGTGAGCGGCGTGTGCACCTCGCACTCCGGCGCACCCCGCATCGGGGTGAGGGTGGGGACGACGGCGAGGACGGCACCCAGGAAGAGGATGAGCGCGCCTACCCACGCCCGCGCGATCAGCAGGACGACGGCGAGGAGCGCCAGCACGACGGCACCCACCGGAACGAGGGCCTGCAGGACAGGGATGACCTCCCCCGCGAGGAGGTCCAGGTGCGGAAGCACGGCGGTGAGGATCGCGACGATCGCGGCGGGGATGGCCCAGGCGAGCTGCCTGCGGCGGCGGCTCCGCCGCGGCGTACCGGACCTCGGATCGGGGGCTTCGCTGGACGGCTGCGCGACGGAGTCTCCGGACATGTCGGCAATTCTCGCCCACGACTCTGGGGTGACCCTGCGCCTCCGATCGCTGCTGCATGCGTCCCTGCCCGCTCGTTACGCTGAGCGCATGGCGAACCCCACCCGCGGCACCCGGTCGGATGCCGTCCGCCTGATCGCCGCATCCTCGGTCCCGAATCTCGTGCAGTGGGTGAACCTGTACGTGTACGCGGGGTTCGCGCCGTACTTCCGCACCGCGTTCTTCGATCCGGCCGACGAGAACTCCCTGATCTGGGTGTACGCCGTCTTCGCGGTGACGTTCGTGATGCGACCCGTCGGCTCATGGATCTTCGGTCGCATCGCCGACCGTCGCGGACGACGTCCGGCGCTGATCGGTGCGGTCAGCCTCATGGCCGCCTGCTCACTCGTCCTCGCCGTGTGCCCCTCGCAGGCCCGGATCGGCGGGTGGGCTGCCGTCGTCCTCGTGCTGATCGGCGTCGTGCAGGGCATCGCGACCGGGGGCGAATACGGGACGGCCGCCGTCGCGCTGACCGAGGCGGCGACCTCGAATCGCCGAGGGTTCTTCGCATCCTTCCAGAGCGCCACGATCGTGGGAGGACTGGTGGTGGCGCAGGTGATGCTGCTGGTGACCCTGGCCGTCGGCGGCCGCGCCGGAGCATCGACATGGGGATGGCGTGGTGCGTTCGCTGTGGCCGGTCTCGCGGCCCTGCCCGTCATCTGGAGTGCCCTGCGCGCGCGATCGGCCGCGCCGCGCCCCGTCGCGAGTGCACTACGCGGGTCGATGCGGATCCTGCTGACGCAGCACTGGCGCGCGCTGGGGTGGGTGATGCTGCTCACGGCTGGCGGCACGGCGGCGTTCTACACGTTGACGGTGAGCGTGCCGCAGGAGATCCGAGAGACCATGCGGACCGCGCGCGGCGACGTCGGCGAACTGCAGGCGACGGTCGCTGTGATCGTCGCTCTCGTCGTCCTGATGATCCTTCAGCCCGTCGGAGGGGCACTCAGCGACCGTGTCGGCCGCCGCCCGCTGCTCGTCTTCTTCGGTGTCGCCGGAATCGTCGTCGCACCTCTGCTTCTGTGGGGCGCGAACGCCCTCACCGACGTCGCGGCGATCACGACGATGCTCGTGATCGCCGCGGTCGTCATCACCGGATACCTGAGCGTCAACGGTGTCGCCAAGGCAGAGCGATTCCCGCCGGAGGTTCGTGCGCTGGGCGTCGGCTTCGGCTACGCGATCGCGAACTCCCTGTTCGGTGGCACAGCTCCCCTCCTGCTGCACGCCAGCAGGCGCGCCGGTCACGAACCCTGGTTCGCGGTCTACCTCTGTGCCCTCATCGTCGTCACCCTCGCCGCCGCACTCGCTGCACGTGGGAAGGCCCCGCACCGCCCACGACACCCCGAGCATCACGCCGGAGGGGGATCGGGCCCGCACCCTCCGGCGTGATGGGCTCAGCGGTGGCGGTACGACTGGCCGGCCTGACCGAAGACCTGCATGCGGTCGGCCACGATCCGCTGCATCGCGACTCGTCCGCGCGATCCGTACAGCGCAGGGTCGACGCCGATCCCGTCCTCATCGAGGTAGGTACGGACGGCGGCGGCATGCGCCATGTGGGAGTCCATGCCCTGGTTGATCTTGCGGATGCCGAGCTTGGTCGAGCGGGCCTTCTCGGACTCCGGCACGCCCCACGATTCGGGGAGCTTGCCGCCGTGCGCATTGATGATCTCGCGCAGGTCCCCGGGCAGCGACGACGAGCCGTGCATGACGAGATGCGTGTTCGGGATGCGCCCGGCGATCTCCTCGATGAGGTCCATCCGCAGCACCGTGCCGTCGGGCGGGCTGGTGAACTTGTACGCGCCGTGCGAAGTGCCGATCGCGACGGCGAGGGCGTCGACCCCGGTCCGGGCGACGAAGCGCTCGGCCTCATCGGGGTCGGCGAGCACGATCTCCTTGCTGGACGCACCGCCGTCCTCCGAGCCGCCGATGGTTCCGAGCTCGCCTTCGACCGAGACGCCCCTCTCGTGGGCGTACTCCACGACGCGACGGGTCACCGTGACGTTCTCCTCGAACGTGGCGGGGGTGACGTGGTCTTCGCGCATGCTGCCGTCGATCATGACGCTGGTGAAGCCCGCGCCGATCGCGCGCACGCAGTCGTCGTAGCTCGCGCCGTGGTCGAGATGGAGGACGACAGGCACGTCGGGGTAGTGCGCGATGAGGTTCACCAGTGCCTCCCAGAACAGCTCGTCGCGGCCATGCGTCGAGGCTCCCGCGATCGTCTGGACGATGACGGGCGAGTCCGTCTCGGCGGCGGCATCCAGGACCGCCTCGGCCTGGGCGAGGTCGGTGACGTTGAACGCCCCGACCCCGTAACCACCGGCTCGAGCGGCGTCGAGTGCGGCGGTGAGTGTGATGAGAGCCAAGGGCCCGTCCTCCGTTCGTGGAGCCCACCGGAAGGGCGGGCACATTTTCTGACAACGGTAGACAGAGTAGGTGCTGGATGTTAGCTTGTCCATCGATAGACAGAAACACCGACGTTCTGGGCGTCGAGGAGGACGGGTAACAGCCATGCGAGACGAACTGCTTCTGGGCATCGACCTGGGCACGTCGTCGATCAAGGCGAACGCCATCGACCGCCACGGCCGATCGATGGGCATCGGCGTCGCCCCCACCCCGTTCGCCACCCGTGCGCACGGGGTCGAGATGACCACTGACGACCTCTTCGCCGCGATCGGATCGGCGATCGCAGATCTGGGCGTCCTCGCCTCGCGCGTCTCCGCCGTGGGCGTCGCCAGCATGGGCGAGACCGGCACGATCATCCGCCCCGACGGTCCCAGCGACCTTCCTCTGGTGGCATGGCACGACGAGCGCGGCACCGAGATCGTCGACGAGCTGGTCGCCGGGTTCGGAGCCGACGAGGTCCGCCGTCGGACCGGCCGTCAGGCTCGCAGCGTGACCAGCGTCGCCAAGCTCGGCTGGCTGCTGCGCAACGGTCACGAGACCGGAGGCACGTGGACCGGCGTCGCGGGTCTGACCGTCTGGAAGCTGACGGGAGCGCTCGCGCAGGAGCAGTCGCTCGCGGCATCCAGCGGCGCCTTCGACCCGGTCGCGGGCGAGTACGATCGCGAGATCCTGTCGTTCCTCGGGCTCGACTCCCTCGTCTGGGCGCCGGCCCGCGTCGCCGGAACGCCGTTCGGCCGGGTCACCGCTCAGGGAGCCGCGTGGAGCGGACTCCCCGTCGGCATCCCCGTCACGATCGCCGGCCACGACCACCCGGTCGGCGTCATCGGCTCCGGCGGCGACCGCACCGAGGTCATCGACTCGATGGGCACGGGCGAACCGCTCGTCGTCGCGTGGGACGCCGCCGCGAGCCGCGGAGCCCACCCGAGCTGGCCGGATCAGCTCGGCGACCTGACCGTCACGGCATGGCCGGGGACCGATAGGCACATGCTGCTGTGGGAGACCCTCCGGCCGGGCCTCGCGATGCGCAACCTGCAGAGGGCGCTCCGGGTCGATCGCGACGACATCGAGTTCTCCGCCATCCGCGTGGAGGCGGAGGGGCTGGACCTGCCGACGCTGGTCGCTATGCAGGACGGCCACGTCTCCCCCGATCTCCTCCGGCGCCCCGCTCAGGAGGCCTGGGCGGCGACGCTCGAGGGCTACGCTGCGGCATCCGCCGACGCCGAGGTGCGGATGCGCGCCCTGTCCGGGGTGACCGGGACCACGCTGCTCATCGGGGGCGGCCTGCGCAGTCGCCGCTGGGTCGAGGCGAAGCTGCGGCGAGCGCAGCATCCGGTCGCCATGGCGCAGGAGCGGGAGGCGGTGTCGCGGGGCGCCGCCCTGCTCGCCGGCGTGGCGGCGGGATGGTGGGAGGCCGAGGGCTATCCGCCCGCCGACGTCATCCCGCTCTCCGGCTCGGATGCGGCCATCGGCAGCGTCTCGGGGCACGCATGACCGAGACCGCTCCTCGACCCGGCCTTCGCCCGCCGGCGCGTCTCGCCGACGTGGCCCGGCTCGCCGGCGTGTCGACCAAGACGGTGTCGCGCGTGCTGAACGACGAGGCGTACGTCGCCCCGGCGATGCGCGAGCGCGTCCTGGCCGCCGCCGCACAGCTGTCGTACGTCGGCGACGCAGCCGCGACGGGGCTGCGCACGCGGCGATCGGGCTTCATCGGCCTGATCATCCCGGACGTGCGCAACGGCTTCTTCGCCCTGCTCACCCGTGCGATCGAGGAGCGGCTGTCTCCGGCGTCGCCCACGCTCCTGCTCGGCGACTCCGACGAGGAGGCCGACCAGGAGGAGCGGTATCTGCGCACGTTCCGCCAGCAGCGGGTCGACGGGCTGATCGTGCTCCCGAGCGGCGCACCCAGCCTCCCCGACGCGGTCAGCGAGATCCCGACCGTGATCGTCGATCGTTCGGTGCCGTCGGTGCGCAAGACCGCCGACCACGTGCTCGCCGACAACCGCAGGGCGGCGGGCCGGCTCGTCGAGCACCTCGTGGCCCACCACGGACTCCGGCAGGTCGCGCTCGTCGCCGGCAACACGACCGTGTCCAACGTGCGCGATCGCCAGAACGGCTACCTGCGCGTGATGAAGGCGGCGGGCCTCGACGTCCATGTCACCTCGGGGCACGCGACTCCGGATGACGCGGCCGCCGGTGCGCTCGCGCTGTTCCGCACGCTCACCCCGCCGTTCGGAGTCTTCGCCACGAACAACCGGATGTTCTGGGGGGCGATGGCCGCGGTGGCGCGGCTGGGCCTGCACGTGCCCCGTGACGTCCTCGTCACCACGATCGACTCGATCGGCGAGGCCACTGTGACGGGTCTCAAGCCGACCCAGGGCGTCATCCCCGTGCAGACCGTCGCGGCGAAGGCGATGCGGCTGCTCTCCGAGCGCACGCAGGATCCGACGCTCCCGCCCCGCCACGAGACGGTCGACATCGACATCGAGTTCGGGACGACGTGCGGCTGCATACCGCTGGCGACCCCGCTCATGATGGGCCCGGTCGTCCCTGAGACTCCCGTTCGCGACAGACGGGTATGAAGAGGGCTGACCGCAGTGGAGCCGGAAGCGAACACTGCGATCAGCCCCGCATGTCGCACCGGCAGTACCTGAGAATCACACCCTCGAAGGAGAGAACAATGACAAGAACCACCCGGATCGGCGCCGTTGCCACGGCCGCCGCGACGGCCACCATCCTAGCCCTGGCGCTGGCGGGATGCTCCGACTCCGCCGCCCCTGCGGCGTCGGGCGGAGGCGCCTCGAAGAGCAAGATCGCGCTGGTCATCAAGCCGCTCGACAACACGTACTTCGGTGCGATGGCGGAGGGTGCGCAGGCCGAGGCGAAGAAGGCGGGCGTCGACCTCACCGTCGTCGCGGCCGAGAACGTCACCGACGACTCGGGGCAGGCGACCAAGCTCAACGCCCTCGTCACCGCCGGGTACGGGTGCTACATCGTCAATCCGACGAGCCAGACCAACCTCCTCACCGGCCTCGTCCCTGTGTCGCAGGCGGGCACGCCGATCGTCAACCTCGACCTGCCGATCGACCTCAGCGCGGCGAAGGATGCCGGCGTCAAGGTGACGACCTACGTCGGCACCAACAACGAGACGGCGGGCGCCGCGGGCGGCAAGGCCATGCTCTCCCTCGTCGACCAGGGCTCCCAGGTCGCACTGATCGGCGGACTCGCGGCCGACCCGGGCAACATCGCCCGTCTCGCCGGCTTCGAGAAGGAGGTCAAGGGCAAGCTCGACGTCACCCAGACCGTCGCCGCCGACTTCGACAAGGCCAAGGCGAAGAGCGCCGCGGCCACGATCCTCATCGCCAACCCCGACATCAAGGGCTTCTTCACGCCGTCGGGCGACATGGCCATGGGCATCCAGCAGGCCGTCGAAGAGGCCGGCAAGAAGGGCAAGGTGGCCGTCGTCGGCATCGACGGCACGCAGGACCAGCTGAAGGACATCGTCGCCGGTGGCCAGCCCGCCGCGATCGAGCAGTTCCCCTACCTGATGGGCGTGCAGTCGGTCCAGGCGTGCATCGCGGCGATGGACGGGAAGGACATCCCCTCCAACGTCGAGACGCCGGTGCTGATCGTGGACTCCAAGAACGCCCAGGCGGCGCTCGATGCCTTCCCCGCTCCGCCGGAGGGCTTCGAGGTCCCGAACCCGTTCAAGTAACCAACCCACGGATCGGGGATCCTCACTCATGACCATCCACACACCCACCCGACCGCGCTCGACGACCGAGGCGACGGCATCCAGCGTCCGGAGAGCCCTCGGCTCCGAGGAGCTCTGGATGAAGCTCGCGGCGCCGGTCGCGCTCGTCGTGCTCAGCGTCGTGTTCGGGCTGCTGAACCCGCGATTCCTGTCGTGGCCCAGCATCTCGAGCATGCTCGCCGACTCGACGATCCCGATCCTCCTGGCGCTGGGCGCGACCTTCGCGGTCTCGCTCGCCGGGATCGACCTGTCGCTCGCGGCGACGGTGGCGCTCGGAAGCGTGACGATGGCGACGGCGTATCAGAGCGGACTGCCGCTGGTCGTCTGCTGCGCGATCGCGCTGTTCACCGGGCTGGCGGTGGGAGCGGTGAACGGCACGTTCATCGGCTGGGTGAGGATCCCCGACTTCATCGTGACGCTGGGCTCGCTCAGCGTGGTGATGGGACTCAGTCTCATCATCTCGCAGGGCAAGCCGGTGGCGATCGCCGAGCGCTCGCTCACCGCGGTGAGCACGATGAGCGTGGCCGGCATCCGGGTCAACTTCCTCGTGGCGATCGCGGTCGCGATCGTGCTCCACATCGTGCTGTTCCGCACCCGGTTCGGGACGCACCTGCTCGCGGTCGGCGACAACGCGGATGCCGCGAAGGCGATGGGGCTCAAGGTCCCGCGGATCAAGCTCGCCGGCTACATGATCTGCGGCGGGATGGCGGGGATCGCGGCGATCATGCTTACGTCGTACATCGGCTCGAGCCAGCCGGCGACGAACACGGACTACCTGTTGAAGGCCATCGCGGCCGTCGTGCTCGGCGGCGTGAGCCTGTTCGGAGGACGGGCGACCATCTACGGTCCCGTGATCGGCGCCGTCCTCCTGACCTTCCTGCAATCGGGCCTGACGCTGCTGGGTGTCAGTGCCTTCTACTCCCCGCTGGTGATCGGCATCGTCGTCATCGCGGCCGCGACGCTCATGAGGGGGCGCAAGTGATCCACGACACGGGCGAGAAGATCGTCGTCGACGACGTCCACAAGTCCTTCGGCAACGTCCACGCGCTGAAGGGGGCGTCGCTCACCATCCGGGCGGGCGAGATCACCGCCATCGTCGGCGACAACGGCGCCGGCAAGTCGACGCTGGTGAAATGCCTCACGGGGCTCTACACGCCCGACACCGGCGAGATCCGCATCGACGGTGAACCCGTGAACTTCAGCTCACCGCGTGACGCGCGGGAGAAGGGGATCGAGACGGTCTACCAGGATCTCGCGCTCAGCGACCAGCTGAGCGTCTGGCAGAACATGTTCATGGACCGCGAGATCGTCCGCGGCATCCCGGGGTTCCGCTTCCTCGCCCGCAAGGAGATGAAGGAACGCGCCGCCGAGCTCGTCTCGGAGCTCGCCGTCAACGTCCCCGGAGTAGGACGCACCGTCAAGCGACTGTCCGGGGGTCAGCGGCAGGCGGTGGCGATCGCCCGCGGCGTCATGTGGGCGAAGAACATGATCATCCTCGACGAGCCGACCGCAGCGCTCGGCCTCAATGAGACGGCTCAGGTGGAGGCGCTGATCCGCCGCGTCGTCGAGGGCGGGAAGACGGTGCTGGTCGTCTCGCATAACTTCGAGCAGGTCAAGCGACTCTCGCAGCAGGTGTGGGTCATGCGGGGCGGCCGCGTCGTCGGGGGCACCCGGACGGAGAACGTGAGCGGCGAACAGCTCGTCGGGATGGTGACCGGCGCGGTGCGCACGATCGAGTGACGCGGG